>Ga0307514_10000087_pt1 | contig 255488 bp, 242 predicted proteins | sample 16_EM_MG_FD_203088 | JGI IMG/M metagenome (GOLD analysis project Ga0307514, IMG submission 203088) | Populus trichocarpa ectomycorrhiza microbial communities from riparian zone in the Pacific Northwest, United States - 16_EM | ecosystem: Host-associated > Plants > Roots > Unclassified... | reverse complement strand
TCTGAGATGTGGTTCTGAGATGTGGTTCTGAGATGTGGTTCTGAGATGTGGTTCTGAGATGTGGTTCTGAGATGTCGTTCTGAGATGTGGTTCTGAGATGTCGTTCTGAGATGTGGTTCTGAGATGTCGTTCTGAGATGTGGTTCTGAGATGTCGTTCTGAGATGTGGTTCTGAGATGTCGTTCTGAGATGTCATTCTGAGATGTCATTCTGAGATGTCATTCTGAGATGTGGTTCCGAGACATCGTTCTGAGAAGTCGTTCTGACACGTCGTTCTGAGACGCTGTTCTGAGACGATATGACTATATACGACTGACACCGATTGTCAGCATTTTGTACCGACATCTTCTTTTGAAATCTTGCAGGCCCACCAATTGACTCCATCCGAATGTTGTTCTGAGACGTTGTTCTGAGACAACTGCCAAATGAAATCAATTGGGAACACATTCTACATGAGTGTACCTTGCATCATAGTTTCCAATTACGATGGAGCATGCTAGCACTATTGTGTGCGCCTCCATTAACCCAACATTGTGTGTTTCCCACTATTGTTTTAATATATTCAAGCCCGTGGCATGATTATAAAAGGTGCGCGTTTGACGCCCTGTCTTCTCCTTCTACAACACTTTCTGCTATACTTTCTTTCGTATCGATACCTTTAAACACACACAGCAATTCTGCCAATGCCTTCCTCTATGCAGTTCGCTTCGTGTGTCCTCTACGGCTTTGTAGCATTGGAGTCTCAAATTCAACTTTCCTCACAAGGTGGAATTAAACATTATGTTGCAACTGTTCTAGTACCCGAGTTCGATTGATTTGTAGTATCCATTGAGTACAAAATATTCGATTCGGCTGTTTCGAACTATAACCTGGAAGCCTCTGTATCACTATTTATCCCTGTAAATATGAAACCCTATGTACCCGGCAGCATCATATATGTCTCAGGCAAAATTGTCGCGCCACCTGATCAATCCTTAGTAATGGATGCAAACATTCATCTAACGCAGATTGCACTGATTCCTTACTGCCCCGTTTGCACGAATTAACATTGTTCTTAGTTTCCATGCAAATGACAATAATGCTCCGGATGGGATGCTTTGCCCGATGAATGTATATGGGCGTGTCAAGGCAGATCACGAGATTATGCTGGAATATGCCCAGTACCGTGACTGTGATATTAAAACTGCCTCTTGGATGAAAGAATGTGGTGGGACTGTCAACTTCCGTGTTCGAGTATTGGTTCCACCTGGCAAGCGTTTCGAAACAACCCGCCTTCCTCACGTCAATTCCCTAATTACTGTCTATGTAAGTTTGTTTGGATGTGACAGGAAGACTGGTTCAATTGTTCTAGCTGTGAAAGACTTTTCCTTCCTGCCCAGATCTTTGTCCTCTTCCACAGAAACATCTGAGAAAGTTGCACCACCTGAAACACCATTCAAGAAAGGTTGGCTCTGTCCTGATGCCACTGCATCACCGAGTCCTGCTTGAAAAAATAAACGTAAGCGATTAGAGGTCCCCATTGTTTCTTATGTGCTAGAAACTGATCAAGATTCAGATAACTCAAGTATTAAGTCTTATCACCATGGTGTATCCCCCCAGACACTAACACTTCACAGCCTCATTATTAACTACTTTGGAGGGCGGAGATGAAGATGGATTGGAATATGATGCACAAGTCGAAACCATGGATGAAACGTTACAGGGCCTGAGTTGTCTTCAGGAGAGCAACTTGGCTCTAAAAGGTGACGTAGGCAATGTCACACGACTTAGGAAGACAGTTAGCAGATCGATGTCAAACAAGAAGAAATAAGTAATATTAGAATATCTCAGTCTCTCTTTGTACAAACCGTAGATTAGTTATTGAATTTTTCTTTTTCTTGCTACTGCTTGCATGGTTTGCCGTTAGTCCTCTTATAAAATCATACCACTTCTCTCACCATGGACACTATCGTCTCCATCAATGAACATGCCTCGACATCCTACTTCAGTTACACAGTGCCGCGAACGTAACAGGTATCGGGTCCAACACTTACGTTTTGATTTACAAGCCGTTTGTCCCCGGCGTGATGAGTCTCTCAACTGGTGTAACTATAGGAGTACAATGCACCCCGATTCTCTATTTTTAAATTGGCCAATAAATAGGCGTTGTTCCAAATGCGGTAGGAGAATGCTTAACACGGAAACGAACAACTCTTCATGCTATTGCTTCAATGGGAATTTTCCATCGCTGCGACTACCTCTGTACCCACCAAATATAGACCCATTACAATCTGATGGCAAGGTTTCTGATACATCATGCAAATGGAACAACCTTTTCTGTTTTCTCACGATTGGCATACATGGAAGGTTTCAATAATTGCGTACCCCTTGAAATATTGTGCTCAGCGGACAGACATATCATCGCTTGTTGGATATAGAACATGGTCAGCACCCATTACAATCGTTCCTGGATGCCTCTCAAGACAGACACCATGCAGCAGTCAAGATTCAAGTGGACTCTCCAATTGTGCAGCAGATCGAACACAGCATGCTCCAGTCAAACCCTTATATGCAAAAGTTTCATTACCTCCACGACCAACCACCTGGTGTACCTTATTCCTTCGAGTTAAAGAACCGGCCTGCATCTTCAACTGAAATTGCCACGATTGTACATATAAATTCTATCTCGGATTCTTCTCCTCGCAGCGTATACGTTTGACATAAAAATCCCAAAGGAAATGTGGGGGAATTTGTAAACGTGCTTTCCAGTCACTATGAACCTCTCCAGTACCATCGTTTCTTTCTTGACGCCTCTCCAGGATAGTCGAAAGTTTTTTACCCTATACTCACCCAGATGAAATACTACCGTTTAAACTTACTCAAAAATAATGACCGCTTTCGCTCTCTTGGAAGATTGACAAATGAATACCTGGTTGACATGGCTTCTCGGATAGAGGAAGAATGTTTAGACTACAGGCGTCAGGGTCTCATCCAATGAGCTGGTGGTGAAACTGATATAGACTACCGTCTTGGTTCTGATTGGATTGGTTCAAGGGCATGGGCTTCGGAGCAAGTGGCTGATTCATTAGCATCGTGCTGTGAGTTTAAAAGGCCATCTCTTTCCATTGCTGTTACGACAAACCCACACTGGCCCGAGATGGAGGAGCGTTTATATCTGGTTCAAAATGCGTCATATCAACCTGTTGTCATTGCCCGAGAGTTTAAAGCGCATATGTCGCGGATCATGAAAGCAATCCCGTTAGTCGACAATCCATCTATCACTATTTGCCATCTGTTAACTTTTGTCGCAGTGACAACATGGGCAAGATACTTTACCAAGTTAAGGTTAACAAATTCCAAAAGAGAGGCTTACCACATGCCCATCAAGTTTTAAAGGTCATTGCTGCCCCATTCCCGTTTTTTGTATCGTCCTAAATCTACTACTCTTTTCTCACATATATTACTGACTTTCAACTGCCTTAGATATACCCTGAATTACCCATTGCAATAATTGATTCTGTTATATGACCGGAACTACCTACCGCTGAAGAAAATCCATTGCTGCGAGAAAATTTTTTGAAACATAACATGCCTAGCCCTGACCACCTCTCCCGCTCAACTAACCGTTCCTGTAAAGCTGGCAAATGTCAGTTTGGTTACCCAAAATCACTCCAAGAGACTACAAAGGTAGATGACTCTGGCAGAGTTATGTATAGGAGACGTCAGGACGAAGACAGGATGGTGGTGTCGTACATGCCGTGCGTGACTGAACTTATGGGCTGCCATACACATGTTGATGTGACATTCACCGTCAATATTTTCATGTACCTGTACAAATACTTTCTTAAAAGACCTGACAATGCAGAATACGCCATCACAAACAGCAAGCTGCAGCGTACTGATAAACTCAAGAATTTTGTCCATGCCCGTAACGTCGGCGCTCTTGAGGCTGCTCGAGAATTTTTGGCTTTGAAATGACGAGGAAGATGCCTGCTGTGTCTTCTCTTCCTGTTCACTGACCTTGTGAAAACTACCACCAAATGTTCTGAAAAAACGGCAATACATCTACGGCATCCAAACCGTTGAGATACTTCGCCTGTCCCACCGCTCCGCAATTCCAAAACCTTAAGTATACCGATTTCTATAGCAAATACATCGATAAACCTCTTACACCAGTCGGAAATATGAATCCCAATCAGTGGCTAGAACGGTCATCAGCGGATATCAGTGTCCCCCAAATTATCTCAGCCCGGGTGGGCGAGGACAGTATCAGTAGGCTAATTTTCATTTCACCGGGCAGAGGTGAACGTTTCTACTTACGTGCACTATTAGAGCATAAGTTGGCGTACAGTTACGAAGATGTTCGCACGATTGACAGAGTAACATATCAAATCATGCAGGAGACCGCTACACTGATAGGTATATTCGAAAAGATTAATAAAGCCGAATGCTGCTTGCAAGAAGCCATCGCCTTTTTTTATACTCCTTACCATCTTCGCTTTCTTTACGCTCAACTCATAATTGACATACCCGCTCATGCATTGGAGTTGTGGGAGAAATGCAAGAAGAACATTCTGCGGACCATTCGGAAGATTTTTCTAACCCCCGATCTGTCATACCCCGAGGATATGAGAGATATCAAATGACTACTCACTTGATGGGGTTCCCATCTGTCCGACTTCGGCCTCCCTGACCCTGGGCAAAGAATAACCGAGCACGACATCGAATGCAAGACTGTTGGTTCTAGAATAGACAAATTATCCTGCACGGCAAATAACATGATATGGATGATGGTCCCACAACAACTTGAAACTTTTAACTTTCTGTACACTGCAATATTTTCGTCTTTGCCAGTACAGACTGTGTTCTATTTAGACGGAACAGCCGGTCGAGGAAAATCTGTTGTGGCTGCTGCGCTCTGCTCCAAACTACGATCCGAAGGTCGTGTTCCGGTAATCGCAGGTACGACTGCACTCAGCGTAACAATGTAGGATAGAGGTTGACCTGCACATTCCGCTTTCGGGATACCCATTTCAGAGGTCTATCCATACCTCCAATCGTGAGATCTTTGTTAACACAATTTACAGTGAACCATCAATCTCCACTCAAACATTATGTTGATTTCCCAAAGGGCTCTCTTCTTGGAAGTAGCAGACGTTATCATCTGGGAAGAGATGCCAATGGCACACAGATCTGCATTGGAATGTACGAACGAACTCCTCCAAGCGATTGTTGGGAATGAGAAACCATTTGGTGGAACAATATTGCTGGGAATCAGCAATTTCCGTCAAACATCTCCGGTTGGGTGTCATGCTGGCAAGTCTGGGACCATTGAAGTTGCAATTGTTTCTTCTCCTTTGTGGCCATCATTCTCTATCATGCGTTTTGACCGGCCAATACATAATGCTTCTGACCCTCATTACGCTCAGTGGGTCGACAACATCGGCCAAGGTTCAGAATTCTTGGACAAAAGCGAGATTCCATTAGATATGATAGACGATGTGCATGATGTCGATGACGCAATCGCTTTTCTTTACCCACCAGAGGTTAACGCTGTTCCAGAGGATTGCATACGAAATAGTTTTCTGAGTCCCCTCAATTACCATGTCGATATGTTTAATGAAATTATGCTAGAGCCTCTGCTCAACGATCATGGTACACACAGTACTCTGTTTTGCTACGTTTCTACTCTAATGTTATTCAGTCACATACTACAGTTTTGACTCCCTCAAGGAAGATGACACTCCTGTACCTCAAAACCACTCTGCCACCGCCATGGATTATCTCTCCCTGCAGCGAGAAAATGGTGTACCGCCACGCGAGTTGAATTTGAAACAGGGTTGGGTCTGCACCATCGTGAGGAACCTTGACATCAAGGAGGGATTGGTCAAAAACCGCAAGGTAGTGGTTCAGTGTCAACTTCAAAGAGTGGTTGAAGTTTGCCTGATTGAATCGTCTTCGTCTCGCAACACTCTCTGCATTTCTCGCATAACCTTTGTCTTGGGACCTCAGAATTGTCCATGGACTATCCGGCGTCGACAATTTCCTTTACAGGTAGCCTACCCAACTACATTCCACAGTTGCCAGAGACTGACACTTGATAAAGTGGTAATCGACCTCTGAACAAATGTATTTTCACACGGTCAACTTTTACTGCAGTTTATCACGTGTCAGGAATAGAACGTCATGTAGGAAACTTCTAGAAGAGGATAACGAGTCTGGAACTACCAAAAATGTAGTCTATCAAGAGCTGTTGCTGTCTAGATAGGTTGCTGTATACTTTGCCACTTTTCCATGAAGTACATACATCATGTCAATTTTTGTCTATATTTTCAGCAGATGGAGATGGTGTAGTGGTTTGCGCTTATGATGTCCTTATACTACATGTGTGTCTTTTATGGACAGTGACGATATCTGAGATGATGAAGCAAGTAACCTAATGCTTGATTCACCGGCTTTTTTTTGCAACCTTTGAATTTGTGTACCATGCTGAAATCTGTTAGAAAACTTGACTTAAGTGCAAATTAGCCACAATTATAGATGTAAATATAGGACGCCGGTTCGAATCTTGAGGGCGGCGAAGCCTCCCCCGTATCTTGTAGACCCTTGAAGATATATCGCTCCCATTCAACCACCACTTCAGATGATTCAAACTGGGTGTCAGATTACATCCTTTCTTCTAATATTTGTTGATTGCACAAAAAACCTTCTGTCCAAGTAAGTTGCTAATTCTTTATAATATGGTATTATAAATATTACTGCACCACCAAAATTCACTCACATAACTAACAACACACTCCATGTCTCTGTACAACTACTCACCTGTCTCATTTTCATTTGGTTGAGTTCTACCAAATGATGTATTCTATTATTATCACACCACATTTCTTGAATTTTGATTGTACTTAACAATGTATGGGTGGAGATTTGTTATTTCTGTTAGTACTGTTTTGCTTAAAAAGCTAACTTTCCAGCTGCAATCGTATTTGGCCAATTGCACTCCATGGCCATCCGGAACCATATCTGGCGTACTTATTATTCTTTACACCTCTCGAAATATGTGGCATAACTATTTCTACCTACACTATGGAATGCACCATCGATATATATATAACTCCCGGACCAACCCCTGCGGTCCCGACGCTCGATCTTCTATATTTTGGGCCTACCACTGACACCGCCACCGGATGCCAACATCCGGTAGGTGACGGTCCCCGATAGGTACCTGTACGAGTCCCAGGGGAGCAGAATGCAGCCCCACAGCTCCTAGCCAATAGAAATGCTGCCCAGGATTGGACCGCAGCGTCGGGCCCAAAGGCCATCGTCCGCCCCGAACTTTTCGGATCCCTGTCATAATTTATCACTGTCCGGCACCTTTGCGTGATATGATCATGAACGGTACACCTCTTACCCCTAAAAATGAGCGGAATTCCGAGGTTTCTATCTCGCAGAAGGCGACCTTCATAGACCTACAATGTGCTACCTAAGCTTACGAGTGCAAATATGCACATCCAGGAACAGGAAGACAATAGTTTTCTCACCTACAACGCGATAAACAAGGTTACGTTTGGAATTCTACCATTTTTTGCATATTAGATGGCGAGCTACAAGATGAGTAGAGATTGAATGCAGATATGACTTACAGGTGGTCGAGATCATGACTGCGTGTATTCGTCGCATTTTAAGTCTCCGGATACCTCTGCCAGTCATGAGATGACTTTGATAAAATTAGGCGGATTGAGTAGTCCTCTAAGTTCGATGCGTAATCACTAAAAGTTTGATGTGTCGCTAACGACGCTTATAATAGGCGTTTAGAAACTTGAAAATCCGGCGAGCATAGTCGGAAGATTTCCATGAGGGAATTTAGAGAATTCGGAATTGATAAGAGAATTGACAGTAGAATCGATGACAGAGTTGATACGTATTATCCGGAAAGAAGCACTATTATCACGCGAAGTACACTCACCGGAAAAGAAGGCTAACGTTAGGGAACGACGAAGTCTGCCCTGTTTGAACGAGAGTTGAGCCCACCCGGACGGTTGCAGTTTTTGAAAGTTAAGCCTGCAGGACTCTAGGTGTTATATATCCGGTGGCGAGTAACGTCATATTCTAAGTAGAGTGAATACAGAATGATTAAAGCAAAACAAAAACAAACATAGAGTGGCGAAGCATCAAAGTTTTCTTCGATGATTCTCTGTATATAAGTCGAGTCTTTCTCCTTCTCTCTTCTCTGTATCATAGAATCTACACATGCGGTTCTCCCCTAAGTACTATTTCAACACCAGGTACCTGGTAATCACCGAGTGATGGCTTCATGACCCGAGTGACAGGTAATGGGCGTAAGGTGACAAAAGTAATAGACTTGAAATTAACCCAATTCTATGGACAACTGGTATACAGTGTTATCGGTATCGTATAAGGCTATGTAATGCTTATTCACATTCATTGAACCAGTCCTTGTAATTATAATTGAGCTGCCAAAGCTTTCAAACTGCAAACAGGAAACATATCCTTCGGTCACCGAGTGGATCGCGACTCGATCATCCAAGATCTACCCATCTGCGATGTCAAGGCCGATAAGACTTGGTGGAAATTTTACATCATCTCGAACCTAAGTAGTGATGAATGGAGGACCTTCGCATCGACTCTCAAAGTTTCTGGAAAAACGGATGCTCGCCAAATGTCATCACCTACCTGCTATCGTTCGAGTACCAACCTCCTGCCTTCTTCGTCACCATGAAGGCGGCATCGGGGCTAGACCTCGGCTTGGTGGGGACCGCTCAAATGATAACAGGTGGGTGATGATATTTGCCGCAGTATCCGCTTTCAAGAAAGTTCAAAAGTCGATGCGAAGGTCCTCTACTCATTAGTACTAGGGAGGTTCGAGATGATGTAAAACTTCAGCAATAACTCATCGACCTTGAGATCGCAGATAGCTAGGTCTCGGATAATCGAGTCCTGGGCCGCCATCCACCAGGTGACGGAAGGGTATGTTTCGAGTTAGTGTACCGTACAAAGAGAGAACAAGACAGGCAAATATATATATAAGAAAGATATCATACCCGGAGCCGAGTACTCAGGTTATCGAGGGGAGCTGAGTTCCATACCCGGGGCCCGAAGTTACCGAGGTGAGCCGAGTTCTATGCTCCGCCGAACTTATCGAGCCTGAAGCCTCAGAACCTTCAGTCTAACTCCCGACGGACTTCGGACTAAATCCCGAGTCAACAAATATTGCGCTGGAGGAATGGTGGTAGCAGGGCAATCCCTGTTTCAAGAGTCACGTGCTGCCAACTTCATTAAAGCGTTACCCCGCAATCGGGTCGTGATTACCCCTCCACTACCCAATAACCGCAACTCTCCCGATATGGCACCGTCTTCACGTCAACAACCAGCCCTCAGCCATTTCCAAGCTCGCCTTCCCACTCTCCTCTATTCGCCCCACTCCAACATGCGTTCTGGCTCCCCCTCCCAGAACACACTCAAGCTCCCCCCCAGCGCTCTGAAACCCTGGCGCTCCTTCTCCACGCTCGTTTCTGACACTCTCCTACCACTCCAGCAACTCCCAATCATCACCAGTAGTACGCTTCCACACGAACCGCTAGCTAATGAGCGGATGCTAGTCGGTAATGAAAACGGCGTGCGCGAGAGCTTTAAACGGAACATTGGCGATGTTCTCCTACCGATTCAGGATCTACTTGCTGCGAACGATATGGATGGGAGGTTATACTTTGCGGATCCGGAGGTGGGGCCGGCTACGTGCTGGAAGAGTGAGACTGTGGCGAAAGGGATTACGACGATGCCCAATGTAGCTGGAGTCTTCACATCACCAGAGATAGTTCGGAAGACGCAGCAGGGTGATAGAGATTTAGATGCGCTTGCTGTGGTGGGAGAAGTGAAGACACCGTGGACGACGACGTGGCTATCATATGATTTCTTTGGCGGTCGCGCCTCCGGCCAGGCGAACAGGGATAAAAAAGTGTTAGCGCAAGGTATAGGACAGCTGGTACAGTATATGGATGATGCACATTTGACTTACGGGTTTTATACGAATTATGTGGCCACGGTGTTTATCAGAAGAAGGACGGAAGAGGAGTTTTTGGTGTCGCCGCCGGCGTTTTGGAATGATTCCTCTGATAATAGTCATCCAACTGTACGGATGTGTTTTTTGGCGCTGGCGAGGTGGATTAGGGATCCACTCAATCGGTCGTTTCCTAAGCAGACAGGGCCAAAGTTGGTAGGCTCTTCTACTCAAGGGTTTTCGGTGTGCTGACGGTTAGACTCAACGCCGTTCTATTCCGCTGGTGAACCAATCACCAGCGTGGGATCAGACTTCCCGTTCCACCATCTTCTAGTAGAAGTAGTGTGGAGGGGTAGTGTGGGGGGTTGGGTGTGATGTTAGCCGGAGGTGCAGTCTGGGTGTGATGGTAAAGGTGGCAGGTGGTGTTCAAGATTGGAGGTGGGAAAGTGATGTTAATGTTATCAATGTTTCTCTGAATTCAAGTTGGTGTATACCGGCTACGTTTGTGTTGCGCAGTGAGATGCTATTAATTCATCGGAGATAGAAGCACACACAATCCTGAGTGGTACGTTTCCTAACTAAACACAATTTCCCATTAATATTAAGTAATGAGTTCCCAAGTCGAACCGAGCTAGATGCAATGGTGAGGACGCAGGAGAGGAGCGTACCTGCTTCATTTGGCTAGCTGTACCGTACATAAGCAACACGGTTCGCCAAGACTGTTTTCATTAATTCAAGTGGCAAAACTTACGCTACAGACCTCCGCCCTAAGCGAGATTGGCCGCGGAGCATGGCTAACCGTGTCGAATTCGAGAATATGGTTAGTGTTCTCAAGCGGCCTGGCCCGGCCGACCTGCATGAAGCCGGGCGTGCCTGCGCAAGCGGTAGCCTCAATATTCAGGCCTTGCCGACGGCCAGATTGTTGACTCAGGATTAGCCCGAATGGCCTACAAGTTGTCAAAGTTGATAGAATGGACTGGAGAGTGGTTACTAATGCACTAAGTCATTTAGGTACTCATTCACCAATTTTCACTCGCCACCAGACTCCACTACTCTGTTGCATAAATAGATCTCATACGGGCTGACTGGGCTGGCTGACGGGGCTGGCTCTCATACGGGCTGACGGGGCTGCCTCTGATACGGGCTGATGGAGATGGATCTGATACGGGCTGACGGAGCTCAGCCGTCTCTACATTTAGATCAGTACATACGTGCTCGTACCATATATATATGGCCTTGTGGCTCTCTTAGATAGAATCAAGCTTCTAGCAATCAGTATTTCAACAGGTTATGAGCCCAGCTATCGCTACCATATAAAATCCTATTCTCACGATCTCAAAAAGAACCCTAAACCTCGTCGCCGTAGCAACAGCCGCATATACAGCACTAAAAACTCAACACCATCTCCAAGATCTCACGATGTCTTCCTCCGAACCCGCCTTCAACAAGTCCAGGTGGGACGACATTCCCAAGCTCACTCACACAAACTACGACGAATGGAAAGACGACATGATACTCGTCCTATCAGCCATGAGAGCATACGCAATCGTCACCGGAGATGATCCTGAACCGCAGCCCCTGGACTTCGACCACGATGACAACTATGATGATTGGAAGGCTCAGGAAGCCGAAGCTGCGTCTATGATCAGACTTTCCTGTTCCCCCGAAGTACGGCGTATCGTCAAGGGAAAGAGAAACCCTCGCGAGATGTGGAATACACTAGAAACCAGCCTGGACACCGCCGGATCTTATATCGGCAGACAGGACATCCTTCGCCAGTTCCGTGCTTGCCGACACAAGGAGGACGAATCACTTAAAGCATCCTTCTTCAAGCTTAGTAACTACCGCACACAACTGGACCATACAGACGATGCAATCACTGATCGAGATGTCCGCACGCAAATATTCACATCATTGCCATCACAGTACACAATGAAATTAATGGTCCTAAAGCATAGAAGACCTTTGCCCACACCCAAAGAAGCCATGCATGACCTCCTAGAAGAAGAAACTACATCCGGCCTTACCAAGGAACTTGGAGATGCATCTACGGGGGCCGCCGTATTTTCCCAACGTGGCGGCTACCGTGGCCGAGGCCGTGGGCGCGGTGGACGCAGTGGGCGCGGTGGACGCGGTGGAAGCGGTGGAAGTGGAGATAATCACGAGAGTAAGTGCACCTATTGCAAAATTGACAGCCATACTACAGATGCATGCAGAAAGCAGAAACGCACTCAGGAGGGAGGAAACAGCGGAGGAAACGACGAGCTCATTTGCTAACAGTGTGGGCTCCCAGGTCACGTCAAAGTCGATTGCGTCTCCTACAAACATATAAAAGAATGGTGGAGAGTGAAGAAAGCTACTGCTACAGCACCTCTCACTACAACCGGAGACTGCGATCCCTTCTGACTAACTGCTTGTGCTCTCGCCGACGCCACTTCGAACTGTGTCATTGACTCCGGAGCGTCACACCACATGTTCAATGACCGCAGCACCTTCTCAATGTTCAAAAAACTCTCACTTCCTATAGTAATCGAACTTGGAGACAAAAATTCAGTCACTGCCACGCATTATGGCTTCGTGGACATACAGGGCTATCAAGTCCAAGCGGTCCATACTCCTACTTTTCGACTTTCCCTTGTATCGATCAACCAATTGGATTTGGGCGGGCATATGACTATATTTCGGAACGGAAAATGCTCCATAACTTCGCCATCTTCCTGCACCTTCGCTGGAAAACTAATCAATGGCATATATATCATAGTCCCCGCGACCGCACTCCTATCATCGACTACCGAGAATGGGAGAAAGAGAAAGAGAGACAGCTCACTTCCAAGAGCTATAATCGCAGAACCTACAATCGAGCCTATAATCGCAGAACCTACAATCGAGCCTAAAATCGAACCTACAATCGAGTCAGCAAAAACACCTATTGCAGCCAAAACTAAGTCCACTCGAAAGTCTCTTACAATCTCAGAGTCAAGACTATGGCACTCACGACTAGCCCATATAAATCCTACCACCATGAAATCTCTGATTGACGGATATACACACGATGACTCTATGTGCACTGTCTGCATCCAGGCCAAGCTCAAGCAAAGGCTCATTAGAGTGCCAGTCAAGCGCACTACAAAGCCCTTTGAACTTGTACATTCGGATGTGTGCGGTCCCTTCTCTACACCGACCCTTGGAGACAATCCATACTATATACTTTTCATCGACGACTACACGAGGTACACATCCGTATGGCTACTCCCAAATAAGAAAGCCGTGACCTGCACCTCCGCCTACCAGTCATTTCAGGCCCGAGAAGACTCAATGGGATACGAGATCAAGCGATTCCGGTGCGATAATGGACTGGGAGAATACGACGATAAAACCTTCCGATATGTCCTCGTGGCCCGCGGTACTTCATACGAGCCATGCCCTCCATATGCTCAGCATAAGAATGGTGTTGCGGAACGAATGATCCGTACAATCACTGAAAAAGCCCGGGCTATGATGATCCACTCCCAGGCTCCTATTCAGTTCTGGGGAGAAGCAGTAAATTCCGCAGTCTATCTCCATCAAAGATCACCGAATGAAGACCTCAAAAGAAAAAATGACAACAACGGCTATCAAGCACCATACGAAACACCATACAAAATGCTGCACGGATTTGGCAAACCAACGCACGATGCTGCCGGCAACAAAATGTCGTATCAAGCCTCTCTCCACAACCTACGTCGATTCGGATGCTACGCCCATAGACTCATTCCCAAAGTTCAACGCCTCCAGGGTAAGTTCGACCCAAGGTCAAAGCCCTGCATGATGGTAGGCTACACACACGATTCAAAGACGTTGTGGAGGATATGGGATCCCGAATTCTAGAAGGTGAAAGCCCAATCAGAAGTCGTCTTCGATGAAGAAAGAAATGCACACATGTCGTGTCAGCATGGAAGCAATGAGATCGACATATTTGGATTACCAGAAGATGAGGAATATGTCGACGAAATACATACCGGAGATGAGCCTCTCCGAGGACAAGATAGTCAACCTACGCAGATAGGTAAGAGATTCAAATCTCACATGCATGAAGCTCCTGACGAGGAAGTAGAAAACAACGCCCACAGCCGGCGCCTCCACCGTGAGGATCACACTGCCCAGAGTTCGGCAGCAGATGCAGAAAACATCGCCCACAGCCGGCGCCTCCGCAGAGAGGATCAGACTGCCCAGCGTTCGGCAGCAGATGCAGAAATCATCGCCCACAGCCGGCGCCTCCGCAGAGAGGATCAGACTGCCCGGCGTTCGGCAGCAGCAATCAAGAGATCAAGCCAAGTACCGCCGGCATCTCCAGCTCGAGCTCCGCCGATAGGGAGTCGTGTCACAAGAAGTCAAGGTAAAGCCTCCTTAGATGCACTAACGGCATGCGCAGCCACTGGAGATCCATTCTCCTACGCGGAAGCTATGGAAAGCCCTCAACGTGATCACTGGAAAAGAGCCATGGAGCAAGAAAGCTCATCGATCATGCTCAATAACACCTTCTCCGCTCTCACCTCCCGTGAAGCACGGCAACTGCAGGTTAAGCCGACTGGCTCTAAGTGGGGTTATAAGACTAAACACAACCCTGATGGGTCCACACGGTATAAAGCACGGCTAGTCATAAAGGGATACGAGCAGACGGATTTCGGTGAGACCTATGCCCCAGTTGGGAAGCTAACTACGTTTCGGTATCTCATCTCTCTCATCGGGACATACTGGTGGAATATGGACTATTTGGATGTAGTTACCGCTTTCCTAAACCCCGCAATCGACGATGACGACATCTATATGACTTTGCCAGAAGGATGGCCAGTGGGCTTCAACGCACCAAAGATCATTGTCAGACTCAGGAAAGCTCTCTACGGCCTTAAACAAGCTCCACGGCTATGGCACGACGATATCAATGCCTTTCTACTCTCTCTCTGGTTCACAAAGTCTTCAGCCGATCCCAACCTCTATCTTCCCAGCGACGGTATTCTGATACTTCTGTATGTCGACGATATCTCCATGTTGTACCCGGAAGCTGCTACCAAGGCCGCGATAGAAGTCAAAGCGAAACTCTCAGAGAAATACAAGATCACCAACCTCGGCCCGGCACGCCAATTTCTCGGCATTGAGATCCACCGCGATGGTACCGGGGTCAGTCTCGGTCAGAAAGGCTATATCACCACAATCCTCAGACGATTCGGCATGGAGCATACTCACGGTGTCTCGACGCCCATGGATCCTAATGTCAAGCTGGACTTGGCCGAGGATCGGGGGGAGAAGGAACTGAAAGAAATCACAGACTATCAAGCAGTCGTGGGATCACTAATGTACGCAGCACTTGCAACCCGGCCAGATATCTCGTATGCTGTCGCTGCCCTTTTTCGTTACAATTCACGGCCATTCACCAGTCATATGACCACTGCCAAGAGAGTTCTTCAGTACCTCAAATATACAGCCGATTTTCGACTACATTTCAACGGCAACGGCACTGGCAACGGCATTGGCAATGGCATTGGCATCGACATCGGCAATAGTCTCTCAGGGTACTTAGATTCCGATTGGGGCAAAGAAAGCGCGGACCGCAAATTCCAGGGAGGCCATGTGTTTGTCGCTGGCAATGGTGGAGCAGTCTCGTGGCAGTCTCGTCAGCAAAGCCTAATCGCCATGTCAACTCTCGATGCCGAGTTCATCGCCTGCTCGGAAGCCTCCAGAGAAGCGAAATGGTTACTCCAGTTGCAAAAAGATATTCACAGTTCTCAGAGAGACTCACCACTGCTGCCAATCAACTGCGACAATCAGGGTGCTCTCACTCTAATCACCACAGGAATCATCAAAGCTCGAACTAAACACATCGACGTTTGCTATCACAACAGTCGAGATCTGCACAAACGCCGAATAGTCAACTACTCCTACATACACATGGACGAAAATGTGGCAGATTTACTCACGAAAGCATTTACAAAAGACAAGCATACGAAGTTCACAAAAGCAATGGGTTTGTGGTAATTGGAGGTCAATTTAAGGTTAAGGCTACGGTAGTACTCTTTCCCTGCTCACTTCTCAAGCAGGGTTTTAAGGAGGCTACTATGGGAATCACAAGTTGCACATCATGTTTGTTTGTTTGTTTTGTTTCTTGCTCCACAGAGCGTAGCAAGAGGGGGGAGTGTTGCATAAATAGATCTCATACGGGCTGACTGGGCTGGCTGATGGGGCTGGCTCTCATACGGGCTGACGGGGCTGCCTCTGATACGGGCTGATAGAGATGGATCTGATATGGGCTGACGGAGCTCAGCCGTCTCTACATTTAGATCAGTACGTACGTGCTCGTACCATATTTATATGGCCTTGTGGCTCTCTTAGATAGAATCAAGCTTCTAGCAATCAGTATTTCAACATACTCTATTGGATGATAGGTCTCAGCCTTTGTATGGCCAGAGATGAGTCTCGTATGGCCGGAGGTGAGTCTCGTATGACCGGATATTGCTGTTGGGTTGAAGGCATTCAGCCGAGTCTATACATAGATACGTACGTACACATTCACGCTTATACGTACATACTATTACTGGAGACGGCTTCGCCGCCTTGGGAGACAATATGGTAATTGCAATACATTATCTTCAGCCAGCTTCCAACCAGAGCTTGAGTTTGCTATGAACTGCAATAGAAACAGTAAGAAGCAGAGAAGAGGATATATAAGAGGTGAAGTGTAGTAGGAGTCAGGCAAGCAGCAACTTTAGTATTTATCTACCCATCCCTATACTTGTATAATACTGTTTCTAGTTTGCATGTTATTGTCTCTCTGTCTAGTATCAGGCTTTTGGTTCAACAGAGAAGTGTTCAGTTCGGGTTATAGCTACACTAGTGGGTACCAGTCACTGAATACCAATATTGTTTAGAGTTTGTTTACACTGCATTTAGTACTATGTGGTAAATATTGCTATTGTGCTATTTTGTATATGCACCGGGAAAAATGACCTTACGCGACGCGTAACTCATAGAGAAGCTGTTTTTGGGCCGGTAATCCATAGCATAATTGACGCGTGGCACTATGAGGTCCTATGGACCTGCGAGTCAACTAGATTTACTATGATACACATGCGATTATGGGCGCTTGATACTATACATCATACTGCATTCAATAAAACTGCGAAATGCACTTCGTTGCACGCTCCCAAATACGCTCTGATGTACACTCCTGACTGCAATCGATTGCACACTCCCAGCCTGCTTGACTGTATGCTCCCAAGTAAGCTCTCAAGACGCTCTCAAGCACACTCCAGAGCACGCTTTGAAGTACACTCCCAATCTCACTTGGCTATATGCTCGCATATATGCTCCTGGGTGCTCGACCCAGAGACTTGCTGAGTTGCAGGTGCCAGGCACTGGGTGGCGGGTGGCGGGTGGCGGGTGGCGGGTGACATATGGTGGCCGAAATCATGACGTCGGTCGATATTATAGTCTGAACCATATCTTTAGCGCGCCCACCGCGACAAGATCTCACGATGCCTCATGGTCATGGTGTTGACAATTGCAGCCTTGGATTCTGCAGGAAAGGTACACAATTGAATCTTGGGGAGAGCAGATCTCCAACTCAGATTTTCCAGCGGAATCTGCTGCCTGCTTCCCACGCATTGTGGGCGTATGTGTGCGCATTCGGGCCGGGGCTGATGGAGATGATGGCGATGGTGATGACGGCGATGGTGATGGTGTCGATGATGGTGATCATAGTACCAGAAGCACTTAGACATGTCGGTTGGCTACGTCAACGTTAGCATCAAAGCTTCTACAGACTTAGAGCTTTCCATTAGCCAAAGCTTCCACAGACTTAGAGCCTTCCAATAGCCAAAGCATCCACAGTCTTAGAGCCTTCTATTGACCAAAGCTTCCACAAACTCAGAGTTTGCCATCGGCCAAAAGCTTCCCGTGGAAAACACTACTCCTCCCGAAGCGCGGCTCTCTCAAACCCGGCTCTCTCAAGCCGGCTATCAAGCAGGCAATCAAGCAGGCTGTAGAGCAGGCTTTCAATCGCCAGCGGGCTTTCTTGCGGACTCGCAGCGATAGGGCGTACAGTACCGGTATACCAGTGAAGACTGCAGGCAGTAAAGACAGGTAGGTATAGATCCATCTCTGGCCGGCCGCTGTATATAGTTCCATAGGCCCACGCGCACATCTCCATGAATCGACTATAGATGACTATAGGCTGTGCGTCACGCAGGGGTCCACTGGAAGCTTAATATGAGCTGCGCGGGTGCGCGTTCGCGCGTAGCGCAGCCTATAGTCGATTTGCACTTTTGCCGATGTGGCAAAAATGGGAATATAATAATTATTAATCACATTATGGGGGTATAGTATGGTAAGTAAATACAGTTATAGTATAGGTAAGTTGAATATGCAATGTCTGTACAGGCAAATATCAGAGGTGTAGCAAAGATACATATTTAAAAAAAGGTTTCCAGTCATCATGCACCAATTGTACTTCTTCACCCCTCTCTATCAAGACAGAATCCTTTCAAAAAGAAAATACTCTCAATAATTATTCCAAGGCATTTTAGTCACCTATGTTCTTCAAATTTTCACATATATCCAACTTAGAATCTCTCTTTGAATACATGACATTACTGTCAGCTGAATCTATGGTTAGTCTACAAGCTATAAGCTGAGCTATGATGAAACTCGGATAGCATTGTGTATTATATACACTTCACGGTAGATAAATCAGTTAATAGCATGTCAATCTGTCTGTATTATGGAATTCAGTAATTTTCAATTTAATTCATTATTATGTTAATTACTGTGGATTTTATAAAATGGTCAGTTGTATCCCATTCTCTTTCTTATTACACTCTGATACTCAGTGCACGTAGATACACTCATTTTCAGTGTTTCAGGTACCGTTTTTTTACTTTGCTTTGATATAGGTATTACTATGGGCATAAGTCTTGGGGGACAATCTGCATATATATTGTCCTGCAATTTGATATATCTTATTGTTGCCTTTCTAAGTAGTATCATTAACTCATTTCTATATACTCTATGATCTATCTCATACTGTTAATTTCTTATATTCTCACCTAATCTCACCTTAGATTCTGTCCCCAGGTCAGTAACTTCCAAGCTGGATTAGTACATTTCCCTGTAAGCTGGAATCTGAAGATTTTTTTTTTAAACAGCTTGTAGATATATATATACTCTGAATTACCTTGCTAACCTATATTAAGTTTATAATCCACATTTGGTTTCTGTTAAATGAAATCTTTCCACTTATCATCCAGTTCAACTCTTAGGTAATATTGACATTAGGTTGAAAAACATTTGAAAATCCTCACAGCGTTATCGTAAGCGCTATTCTAAGTGCTTCAAGGATCTGGACAGCTGGGACATCAACTTCAAAATGACTTATTGATCCTTGTCTGGTATTCAATATTAACTATACTTTGAGTATTTTACTGCCAAAGTATCGTAATATTTGTACCATAACATATATCTATAAAATGAGCAAATCAATTACATTGCCAACTTACTGGTACTGTCCTGTAAAAGAGACCATTTAACTCAGTTGGAAAGCTTTTGACCTGATTAGTATGAATTATTTGGTCCTTAGTTGATATCAATTACTAGATTGATGGCTTACATTTACCATTGTCAGTATCAACATCAGTATTGGTGACAGTCATGCAATTGATATTGGTACTGGCATTAATCATTATACAGGTGTTGGTGCTGATGTTGATGTTAGTGAAAATCCCCAAGTAGCATTCTGGTATGCATTGGTGAATTACGTATACGCGATTTATAATAACATTCTGATTGTGAACAGGATAAGGTATTAAACTCAATACAGTTTGAAATTGTTATATTTGTCTTGAAGTTATTGCAAATACAATATTAAACTTGTAAGTTGATGTCATTTTATGTATACATATATCTGTATATTCTGCCACTTTACTTAATATATTCTATTTTTGTATTAGAATGTTACTGACATCAAAATAGAAAGGTATCCATTGTTGAATAGACCAGATTCTCAACAGTAGCTGTCGGTAGTTGAATTATTTAAAATCTCTATGCCAATTGTTCAGTTGAGCCTATTATGAACACAATTCAAATTAGAAGGCAATGATGTGCACAACCTTTTGTTCTAGATGATTACCAATATCTGGTGGCCCCAAGTACTGTTAAATTGTGATTACATTCTAAAATGCCAAATTGTCATCGGGTCTTCTCTAATAATAGGGAATATATTCATTGCATTCAATACCCAAATAACATACAATAATTATTCAACATAGATCATTACATTATAATTTAACTCATATATAGTTGAATATCTTAGTTACTCTTTCACTCTATAGGCATACAATAATTTGCATTTTTATTCATAGATCTGTACAACGAAAATTGACTATAAAAGTTTAATCAATCCTAAATAAACAACTGTCATGGCTCCAGAAGTTAGGGAGGTACCTAAGAATTGAGGCAGAGGTTGCGGGGCAGTGTGGAAAGAATTGTGCAACAGCAAGATAGAGAAGAAGGAAGATGTAGAGGACGCCACGACAAGGTGGGGATATGATTTGGTTTGATAGAGGACAGGCCTGACGTGCTACTACATCCGATGATGTGGCATGGTTCTATTGATCAGGAGTATACATGTGGTGAGTAAGATGATTGGAGGTGATTCAGATGGTACATTAGAGTATGAAGAATGGTTCAAGGGTGGCGGAATCACATTGTTTATACAGAGAGTGTTGTTGGTGTTTGAAGTTTTCCTTTCCGTCTCTCATTACTTGTTCTCTTGTATAGCAAATCACGTTACGACTTTGAAACAGCTTCAACTGTTGCCTTGTTTCGATATCCTTAAACCAAATTTTGACCACCTTTGGCCTGTTTGCGATATCATATTGTATTTCCAGATATCACCTACATCCGACCCTGCCCAGTACACTAGGATGAGTCCTATTGTAATATATCTGAGATTGAATATGCCGACATCCCACAACATGGTGTAAGTATTATCCTAAACCTTGCTCTCTTTAACAATGGGTTTACCCAACACCAAATCACCATTGGATTAAGGTTTGGGACCATTGCGTTGACGAGTAACTGCACCTTACTAGATTTGATATCCATCAGTCCCTGAACAGATCTCAATATTCAATACACCGTAAGGACATTAAATGTACATCCAAAGTAAATGGATTTAATCTTGTAGGGCCTTCTTGAGATGTTTTTGAACCAGAAAATCCAAACGCATTCGAAAGTATCGAAGCCATAAATGCAGCACTCTTTAAGAAAGAACCTCTGTATCCTTATTTTTGGGAACAGTAAGATCTTCCATCACATTGGAATCTTTACAGTACGAACAAAGCCACAGAGGGCAGTGGACTCAATATGAATGATCCAGTGACTGGACAACTTGGGATATAGGTCCAGGGATTGCATTTATGGTGGTTAACTGACTGTGGACGCGAAGAACCCTGCCATCGTGAAGCACGCAACTGTGTAGGGCCACACTCATCAGTCAGACGCTCCACAGTAGCAGCAACAACAGCTAAGTGTATTGGGATTGTACTGATGGTTGGAGTACCTCTGATCCTGACTCCCACTGAAAGCAAGCACTGTGATTGGGATTGGTGAATGCTCCTGATTCACTCCAGTGTCAGGATCAAGTCAGAACGCCATGCTGGCCATAGTTTCGGTCGACAACTACGACCTCATACGGGCAATCCAGAATGCAGTAATCATCAAAATAGGATTCAGGGAGAAACAACAGCGGTTGATACAGGTACAGCCGGTTCTGTTATCAGTGGCATAGTATATGGAACTAGCAGGGCTGATACAGATGGCATGTGATTACCCGGCTCAATTCATCGTGATATACTGGGACATTACAGACCTGAAGTTACAACAATTCCTACACCCCGTTGTAACCATATCTGAATAGTGAACCAGATTCAGACTCTGTCAACTAAACATGATAAAGCCCAGATGAGACCCGCATTGCCAGTGACTGCCAAGGAACTATGACAAGAACTGGCAGACATGACTAGAGATGCACAGCAGTCTGGAGAGGAAGTCTGGGTTTTGAGGACATGGTTAGCAAACCCCTTGATGTTTGCAGCGAGAATGGCTCCGGCTGCTCCCCAGGATCCTGAAGATTCAGGCCAAGAATTTACCGACTCCCTTGAGAGTTCAGGGTCACACTGAGCTCCATTGAGAGGCTGGATTGCCTAGCGCCAGATAGTCATGCAAAACAAGCCGGCCAGTTTCGCAGACGAACAGCCAAAGATGTGGTATGCATTTGATCTGCCGAAGTGAATGGCATTGTGCCTGATCATGCCACAGGTCCAGGAGGCCCGAATGATAAGGCTAGGAATCCAACCAGCTTTCTTTCATCTGTTGGAAGAGGCTTTGGGGACCGGGAAAGAGTAACCACCACCCAAAAAAAACAGCGGAAGCTAATGTATCAGACCCATGTGTACTCTATCTATTATGCTGACTTTGATGTGATCACTGTTGATTTGGATTGGAGTACATTGGCTTCCCTCACTGTCCACCTGATGGGGCTCACTGGGAACATTCATGATTCGTTGACTTATCGTGATACCCCTGAGGAGCTTCTTGCGTTTGTTACAGTGTACCAGACATGGATTAATTAGTTCCGCCACGGACAAGCGGAGAAGGCCGACCACAATACGGGAAAAGTAATAGTTTTCGCTACCCCCATGCTATATCGGCCACTACAGGATAACTGAACCTCACCAGCCAGAATGGTTGCTGTATGTATCAATCCTGCGCCTAGGGATCTCAGTGCAGGCAAATGCTGGATCCCGGCAGAGGAATGAGTACTGATGTTACCAGCTAGATAGTGTCGATATTGTGGTGGAGTTAACCATTGAGCTGCGGAATGTGCGGTGCGGATGAAGGCTCAGAAGATTAAGGCCGCTGGAGTACAGATCAATGAAGTAGGGACCAAGAAAGGTTCCAAGCAATTGGGAAAAGATAGAGTCAACCCAAGCAGCATGGCGCTGTGGTTGATAGTAAAGGTTGTGGTCCAAATGCTCCGAACTGTTTTGGAGTTTTGCGATTATCAGTCCGCAAGGTAGTGTTAATGGAACTATCAATGGATCGGAAACATTTAGTTATAACATGAACATTGACTATGAAAAACAAAGAAATAACAACAGATGCACCGATTGATTGTGGATTTACAGACATTGCATTCATGGATCAAGATTTTGCTTGCAATCAGATTATTTCCTAGTAGAAAATATATGACACAAAACATGCTGAGGTAATTGATGGAAGACCAATCCAGTTACACAATATCTTGAATTGTGCCAAAATTGTCATGAACATTCAAGACCATGGAGAACAATCCCTGATGGTCATTATAAAGTTAGGACATTATCCATTTAACCTGGGAATTCTGTGGTTTCATAGTGATAAAGTTGTAGTATGATGTATATAAAGTATTCTTACGTTTGAATCACAATATCATACCACATATTGTCATGACACACCAGTAACACCGCAACAAGTCACAGAAGATCTTCTGGAATCGGTGTATTCTGACATGACTATATTGGAACCACAGATATAACCACAGAGAGCATTGTGAAGAAACATTTATCTGTTGAACAGATTTTCGTATTTTTGAACGGTAAAGAAACAACTATTAACACTAGAGCAGTGTGGGATAAACCATTTCTTCTTTGCGAACGCTGTGGGTGCGCCTGGAACTTATTGCTACTATTAATCTTGCAACGATTTTTAAAACTCTTGTATTCAGGTTGTATTATCATCTATGTATCCATGTATCAATGTACCTACCAATCTACAGACGTTATATCTGGACTGGCTGCAGGTGGTGCTTGAGATCAATTCGAGGTGTGCCTGAAAATGACAATTGAGTGAACTGAGAGATGCACTGGCAGGCCATGATCAAGTGAGTTCGGAGATGCACTTGGAGGCCGATGTCGAGTGAACTACGAGATGCACTTGCAGGCCGTAATCAAGCGAGTTCGGAGATGCAATTGGAGGCGGAGATGTAGCGAACTCAGAGATGCACATGGAGGCCGTGATCGAGCCAGTTTGAACATGCACTTGGACTCCAAAATCGAGTGAACTCAGAGATGCACTGTGAGGCCGTGATCTAGTGAGTTTGAAGATGCATTTGGAGGCCGAGATCGAGTGAACTGAGAGATGCAAGTGGCGGCGGTGATTGAGCGGTGTTGGAGATGCACAGGGAGGGCATGATCGAGCGAGATTGGAGACGTACTTGGAGGTGGTCAATTTGGAGGTGGTCGATGGGAGGCTCGGATGGTGCTGGGTCACTATTCATCGAGTGGTGAACTCGAAACTGTGCGAATGTAATGAGGCGACTTTACCTTCGAAACTCTTGTGTAGAACTGGCTGGTCATAGTGGGTAGGTAGGGAGGTACACCAGAAGCTGATGAAACATTCCGGGGTCAACTGGATATTGTGAGACTGAATGGATGACAGACAATCTTAGGTGTATGCTGGACTCGGTGTATGCTGCACTCAGTGTTAACACATAACGATGGGATGGAGAGATAGAGAGGAATGACTTAACTTTGTGTTCTTTCGATGATGGTAGAGTTGTACGCCTGAAAGAGAGTGATGGGGGATGAAGATGAGCGCGATGTGGAGGATACGAGCGGCTATGAGAAATTAGGTGCACAACTTGCCTGAGTGTGTTTAGATGACCTCGTATCAGTATTATTACCCGCCGGATCAGGACTCCTACCTGCCGTATCGGGGATGGTCAATTAACTAAGATACAAAATTCTCGAAAATTGCAAGGTTCTTATGATTTATTTCCCCCATCTGCTTGGATCTCTCTCTTTCTTGTGCTCAACTCTAACATCACCAAAGAACACAATGTTAAATCATCCCTCTCTATCAGTCCATACCATAATCATGAGTTAACACTGAGTACAGTATACACCAAGAACAGCATCATCCCAACATGGACAATCTCACACTCCCAGCCAGTTTCTCATCTCTTGGCGGATGTTGTACTCAGCTCTCTACACTCCCACAATTTCAAGTCAAACAATGAATAGAGTCTCAGCTGGCGTCGTGCCTCCCTCAAAATTCACCGCCTCCAAGTACTCCTCCAATCTCGCTTGAACATAGCCTGAAAGTGCATCTCCAAACTTGCTTGGTCACACCCTCAGCGTGCATCTCTGAGTTCACTGCTTATTGACCTCCAAGTGCATGGCCTAACTCGCTCGATCACAGCCTCAAAGTGCGTCTCTGAGTTGACTCCAATCTCAGCCTCCCAGTACATCTCCGAGTTTACTCCATCTTGGCCTCCAAGTGCATCTCCAAACTCACTCGATCAGGGCCTCCCAGTGCATCTTCAACCTCAATCGATCATGGCCTCCAAGTGCATCTCTCAGTTCACTCCATCTCGGCCTCCGAGGGCCTCACCAAACTAGCTCGATCACAGCCTGCAAGTATATAGTTACACAGCAACAGTGTGTGTAGGGACTGGAAAGTAGCTCGATCACCACCTCCAAGGATATAGTTAAGACATAACAGTGGGTGTACGGTCATACTGCGGTAACGGATGAGGAATGATTGACGTGGAGTCAATATTCGTGAGACTCCGCAGCAGATAGACAGCATCTCATATTCATCTCATCTTGTCATTCAAAGAACATACACACTTTATCTTTCCCAACTTATGCTCTCACTCGCACTTTCCGAGATTTCCTGGATCTATGCAATCACGTGGATACTCACAGCCGGAAAGTATCACATCTTCCCAGCGTCTTCATACGCTCCTCGAGAGTAGGGTAGATGGAATGTGTGCAGAGATTAGTGCAGCATCACCAATTGCAATCCCGATGAAAGCATGTACCCACTGAACCCATTCCGACGTATGGTCACAGTTGGCCCCAATGCCCCAATGTATCGTTGAAATAGGTGACATACAGAGCAAGATAAAACGGCGAAACAGCGAGAACCGGACTGTATGCAGCACGACACATATTACTAATGCCGGGCTCAGAGTAATCTGCCTGCGGGGTGTCTCTAACGGCTCTAATGGAGCGCGTCCACTCAGACTCAGCCATTCTACCCTGAAGGAGATGTTTCTTGCTGATGACCTTATTATTAGTGTGCCCACGACAACCAGATCTCGCAAGGTCCCACTGTCATGGGGTTGACAATTGCAGCCTGAGATTCTGCAGGAAAGGTAGACAAGTGCACCTTGGGGAGTGCAGATCTCTGACTCAGGTTCTCCATCAGAATCTGCGGCAGGCTTCCCACTATTTTTCAGTGTAAGTTTGCCGATTTAGTCCAGGGCTGATGGTGGTCATGACGATGGTGATGATGGCCATGGTGAACATGTCAGTGATGGTGATCATAGTCCCCGAAGCTCTTAGCGATGTAGGTTTGGTACATAGAGATTACCATCAACGCTTCCACAGACTTAGATCCTTGTGCCAGCCAAAACTTTCAGACTGAAACCCTGCTTTGAACAAAAGCTTGCAAAAAGTCAGAGTTTCCATTTGCCAAAAGCTTCCCGTGGAAAACTCTATTCCTCCTAATCAAGGCTATTTGTACAAGGTCCTCAAGTAGGCTTTTGTTGAGGCTTCCAAGCAGGCTCTCAAGCCGGCTCTCAAGAAACCTTTCAACCAGACTCTCAGCGATGGTGTCCCTAACTGGTATTGTAGCAAGTACTGCTGGCTGTGAAGACTGGTATGAGTCCATCTCCGGCCCCCAGGGGTATATGGTTACATAGGCCCACTTACTCATCTCTGTGAATCAGCTACAGTTGATGATAGGCTGCATTTCGTACAATGGTAGCAGGAAACCTTGCTATACCCTGCGTGTGTGTTGGTGTACAAGTAGCACTGTCAAAAGATGATTTGCGCTTTTGCTGATTGATTCTTACCTATTCTGCTGAATAAAATGCTCCAAATGTCTATTCTATGATAAAATAATTTAACGGAATTGCATTGCTGAAGTGCGGCAAACAATATTTTTCCAATTACAATATTAACTGAGAACATCATTTGGGCCCTCATTCGATCCCGGCCATCTGTTACCCTCCACGTAGCAGTTACTATATATTGCAACGTGGAAGATACCTTGAATGCACCATCTCTCTTAATCCTGTATACCGAATCATACACACTAGCAAATTGTACAGTAACACAGAAAGTATCTGTCCTCTAGAATATATACGTTTTAGCATCGAGATACAGAGGCTGGAAGTGTGTGATTAAGTAAACTTACCAGCATAGATTCAAATTGCCACATGGGGATGAATTAGAGCCAACCGGCGAGTATAACTGAGTGTAACTTACATGGATACAAGGAAGTGTACTTAAAGGTACACTTAAGATTATCTTGACAGATTACATGGAGGCAATTCGAGTAAGGTTGAAATGTACCGGAGAGTATAATAGATTTTCAAGTTTGATCATATTTAAGAGTATATGAAGAAGTTTTCTTCTATGTCAAGATAATATACTAATCAGGGATGGTATATGGAGTAAATGTAAATGCTTCTATTTGAAACCTACTCCATTTTACACTCATAAGCTTGATTAGATCTTGATTGGAGGCATTCAATCCTGCCACCAAGCTGACAACCCGGCAGTGTATTAACATATAAATCGAAATGTATGTTTATGTGTATTTGGGGCAGTATGCTGAGTTGCAAAGCAGAATACAGACCACCTATGTGGTACAGCTGGCCAGGCAGCCAATTAGTTACCTACAAGTGTTGCCAGCTTAACCTCTGTCTGAAAATGTTATATCCATGGCCATCCTGTCCAGGCCAAACTGAATCCCTGCGATGCATGGTTTAATCCAGGATCATTGGCTTACAACAGCATCACTGTAGCTGGTGGAGAAAATCCCACAATGACAAAGCTACAATGGTTGTGTAGAATATGCTCTACGTTTCATACTTTGAATACTGTCTTAATGTCGCCAGCAGAAAATCAATAAACACACTATTGTGTTTGACGTTGGTCCACCTAGATGTACTTACAGGCTATAAAGAAACACTCCAAGGCCAACATGAACAGATGCCAAGCCACCACAGAATGCTGCCAGGCTGGGCACAAAATCCTGCATACCCAGTCTTACCCACATATACAGCCCACTGTGAGGGCTGTCTAGGCCCAATCAATGTGAAGTTACTCTGGCCAAGCTGCATCGGCATATTGCTATAATGATTATGTCACTGTATTTTGGAAATTGAAGACACTGGTTCCACTGGTGAATGTAGTCAAATATAGTGCATGAATTATACAGAAAGAAGTCTTTAGAACGAACATTAAAGCTTTATAAAAGAATTCAAGATGGGGAAATATGGAGTATTCTGGAAAGGGGCTTTACAAGTCTGCTTGATAATATATTCAAAGTATGTTTGGAATTGGCTTGAAAGAAAACATAATGGCATGTGACTGAGGATGGTCTCATATGTTGGTATATGAGAAGATACTGTTATAAACATTATTGCTAACATTATAGGACAGGCAATTGAAGTAATTACCTCCAATGACCTTAGACTCATTGGAAGCTGACTATGTAACACAGTTGCCATCAGGCACTGGACACATTACTTGGAGTTTTGACATTGCAGCTAACTGGAGAATTTATTACATTGAGGCTGATAGTACACATATGAGTGCGAAAGAAAGTATACTTCAGGAGATATGAGAGCGTATAATCTCATGCATTGTTTAATAGATCTCATGTAAGCTGAATAATATGTAATAGTTTAAATTGTGAACACAAAGTTGCATATGTATTGGTTTAATATTATCAAATCAGGGGATAATAGATCCTCAACAAGCCTCATGCAGAACACATACCATGATTCTGTAATCTAAATATACATTGGTACTTAATGGAACATGAGTAATATACCACTACCAGAATATGGAATGGTATAGTAAACAGGATAAAATGACTATCCTTTGAGAACAGAGAATATATATATCCCATATGAATTACCCAACAATGGTGTCCCAAACACAGACTTTATATAGACCAAGTGTAGGAATGCTTAACATGCACAGACTGCACAACGGTAGCAACCCCAAGCTTGTACAGCGAGGCTAAGCCAGAGATACCTCTGGTGAGGTACCAAAAATCGTGCAATCTGTGGTTTACTTCACAATTTAGTTCACATGTCTTAGTCTCATCACAATTTGTTCTATTGATGCAATGTTCATAAGTATGCAAACATTTATATCCCTGACTGCATTTTACAGTACCTCCAATATTCATTGTGCAGTTAGGAGACATGGTCCATTTTGTCCATTGGTTTCAGCTACATAGAAGGCAATACAATAAAACTCTATTAATGATATAAATTAGAAAGTGTCGCGTGAAAGGATGGATAGTTATGCACATCTCATGTCCAGAATACTTTTGATTAGGTTACAATTTGGAACACAATTTGAAGGGAAATGTTGAATATGAACAGTAAAGCCTGCTGCAAAATGATATATACCACTAGTCAACCAATGAGAATACTACATTGTAAATGAATATAATCACCTCCTAAATCTAAGTACATGTAACATATCACTATGTTTCCTGTATATATAATATTTACGTAAGTCTGTCAATCATGTATAGTTGTAGCATACTTGCCATGTGCAGCATCTCCATCAACTGCTAGGCTCTCATTTGAATGTCAAGAGAAACTTGGTGCTGGTAAGGACTTCAAGAACTGCAATATGTGTATTGACATGAATTTGACATCACTGGTAACAGGGACTGTGCATCCGGAACCAACAAAGTATTTGCTTACTCGTGATCGAGATCCCATTGTGTTACAATAGAGTCCTATCTAGGATGCAAACTTCAGTTTCTCTCTTCATTGCCATTGGGGTCCTGACTGTAGCAGCAACTACAATAGTTGGGGTCAGAAAGACCCGAGTGTTGTGAACGGTTCTGACAGCTCTGACTTAACCTTGTTCCCTCTGAAGGAGAATTGCACGTTTCCCGTCGCCCAGGCGAAGGGTGAAGTGGCATTGTAGAGCACCTGGAATCCCTGGCAACAAACCTGGGAGCGCTGGCCACATGTCTGAGAGCCCCTCGAATCACAATAGAGCAGTCTGGGAAAAACATCATCTTCTTTGGGAACACTGCGGGTGTGCCTGGAACTCATAGCTACGTATAATCATTCAACAATTTTTAAAACTCATGTATTCAGGTTGTATTCTCATCTATGTATCTATGTTTGTCTATAGCTACCATTCAACAGACAGTATATCTGAACTGGCTGCAGGTAGTGTATCAGAGCAATTTGAGGTGCACCTGAAAATGACGATTGAGTGAACTTAGTCATGCATTCAGAGGTCGTGTTTGAGTAAGTTTGGAGATGCACTTGGAGGGCGATGTCGAGTGAACAGAGAGATGATCATGGAGGCCGTGGTGGATCCAGTTAGGAGATGCACAGGGAGGCCGTGATCGAGGAAGTATGGAGATGGACCTGGAGGGTGGGATGGAGTGAACTCAGAGATGCACATGGAGGCGGTGATTGAGTGACATTGGACATGCACTTGGCGGCCGAGATTGATTGAACTTGGACCTGCATTTTGAACCTGTCATGGAGCAAGTTTGGAGATACACTTGGAGTCTCAGGTCTAGTAAACTCCAAGATGCACTTTGACTCCGTGATCAACCAAGTTTGGAGATGCAATTGAAGATCGTGATTAGGTGAATCAAGTGATACATGCTGAGGCCGTGATTCAGTGAGTATGGAGACGTACTTGTAGCATGCTATGCTTGAGCGTGATTGGAGGAATACTAGGAGTTGGTCGACCTGAAGGCAGTCGATGAGAGGCGCACCAGGTGCTGAAACTCTATTAGGAACATTGAGGAGTCAGCTCGAAATTGGGAGAGTGAAGGGACGACAAACAATCCTCGGTGTATGCTCTACTCAGTGTATGCTGAAGCCAGTGTTATCTCTCGATGATTGCACGGAGAGATAGCGAGGGAGGACTTAAATTTGTATTCTTGCGTTGATGGTAGAGTTGTAGATAAGAAACAGAGAGATGGTGGATGAGGACGAGAGCAATATGGAGGACATAAGCCCCTATGAGAAATCTGGCGTACAGCTTGCCTAATTGGATTTGGACAAGGCCTGTTTGGGTTGAGAAGACCTTGTAACGGTCTTATTACCCGCCACATCAGGTCTCATACCTACCAGCTTGGGGATGGTTCATTCACTGGCACACGAAATTCTCTGAAGTTCCAGGTTCTCAGGATGATTTCCCCCAACTCCTCTGATCTCTCTGTTTCTTATGTTCAACTCAACCATCACCTAAGAACAGGAAGTTAAGTCATCCGTGTCAATCTCTCCATGCCATAATCATGAGTTAACCCCGAGTGCAGCATACACCAAGTACAGCATCATCTCAAGATCGACAGTCGCCCACTTCCTGCCAGTATCTCATCTCTTGGCGGATGTTGTACTCAACTCTCTAAATTCCCACAATTACAAGTTACTGAATTAATGGAGTCTCAGCCGCCGTCGCACTTCCTTCCACATTGTCTGCCTCCAAGTACTCCTCCAGTGTTGCTCTATCATAGCCTGCAAGTCCATCTCCAAACTCACTCGGTCACATCCTCAGAGTGTATCGCTGAGTTCACTCCATCACAGCATCCAATCGCGTCTCGAGACTCACTCCATCACAGCCTCACAGTGCGTCTCTAAACACACTCAATCATACCTTCACAGTGCATCTCTAAATTCGATCAATGATGGTCTCGAAGTGTGTATCTCAGTTCACTCGATCTCAGTCTCCAAGTTCATCTCCACACTCAGTCCATCACTGCATACCAGTGCAGCTCCAAACTCGATCGCTCATGGCCTCCCAGTGCATCTCCAAACTCGATCATGTAAGGCCTCCGTGTGCATCTCGCGGTTCACTCATTTTCGGCCTGCAAATGAATCTCCAAACTACCTCGATCATGGCCTCCAAGTATATAGTTAAGGAGCCATAGTAGGTGTCTGGAGATAGAGAGCTAAGGCAGGTGGAAAGAGTGATGTGGAGTACAAATTCGTGAGACCCCGGGGTAGATAGACAGCATCCCATTTCCCTATCATCTTGCCATACTACGAAAATCACACTTTATCTTTTCCCACTATTGGTCTCACTCACTCTTTCAAAAATTTCGTGGATCTATGCAATCGCGTGGAATCTCATGGCCATGTAGTTTGATTTCTTCTGACCATCCTAACCTCCTCAAGCTCAATGAAGAAGCAATGTGAGGAGGGATGTTCGCAGCGTCACCCATTGTAATCGCCATGGAAGGGTGTACCCAATGAACTGATTCCGATGTATGGTCACAGTTGGCCACAAGGCAAGAGTGTTTGCTTATTGTAGGAGACGATCAGAGCAAGAAGAAACAGGGAACGGCGATCGGAGGATGCTATGCACTGCAACCCAGAGCATTGACGCTGGGTGTGGAGGAATCCGCCAGCGTGGGGTGTCTGATGGCTCTGACAGAGCGCATCTACTCTGACGCAGCCGCTCCGCCTGAATCGAACTGTTTTTTGTTGATGTTGGTCAACTGCTCCACTGCACTATACAATTCCTACACATAGCAAGCCAATATTATCCAGGAATCCTAATAGTCAATCCCAGTGGAGAAATACCGCCCAGCACTCAAGCTCGATTGATTCATGATCAAGAAATTGTGATATCAGTCGATTATAGCAATGTATGAGAAAGCTACAAGGCAGTGGATGCTATAGTCCAAACATGCTATCTCAACCAAATATTGTAAAAGCAATGCATCACCAATTTCCAGTATAGTTCAACAAATTACAACTGCATTTCTTCCACCCTAAACTACAAATCCTCACGCATACTTCCATTCCCACAATAGCCATTCTTGTCCTGAGTGCAACATGAGGCATCGGTGGTTCAAGGTGACATAGTTTTGAGGATATAGTGGTTAGTGGGTTGCAGAGGATGGTGGCTGAGGATATTTCAGATTTAGCAGGTCAGAAGTTGTGTTTGTAGGGTCACACAGTGAATTAGAGGATAGATTAATGTTGTATTTATTATTGTTATTTCACATAGAGCAGCCATGAAAATAAAGTCATAGTTGCTATACAGACAATATATGGGATAGTTTGCTTTTATCGAACAGGGGGTCCTAAGTAGGATGCAATGAGAAACTAATATGTATATTACGGAAAATCATGTTATCTCTATACATATGTGTTATTTTAATAGGTACATTGATTATGCCACATCTACTTCTCTTTTCACTAAGTGTCTCCCCAGGTATACTCCCAAGCTGCCAATCATCACCAAAGTCGAAATGTGTTCAACAATGTGTGGCTTTGTACAATCTAGTAATCATTGTATCTGTAGTATATGGTATTCTCAATGTGCATTTCACACTATTGGGTGTACATCACAATGCTCAATAATTTACTTAAGTGCAACTTTCAAAACAAGTGGATCCATCATTAACTTACAAGCCTACAGGAATCCGCTACACTCTCTTGGTATTATACTATATAGTTACAACAGAACTTGCTTGGTTGTAAAATCCTCGTACCTGTTAACTGCAACAGGCTGCAACATGCGGTATTCAGGCGAGGCCATTGGAGCCCTGTCACAGATCTCAACATGACATACTGTTTCCAATCACATTGGGGCAAAAATGGTTAACATAAGATAATCTCCAAGACGATTGCAGTAATCTGAAATGGACAAGGTGAACATTCAATTGATTTACTCTCCTTGTGTTTGTTATCCATTCCAATCAGAATCACAGGGAGATGATCTGCCTATATTCAAGTCTTGAGTGATTCTTGCTTGATAGAACATAATGTTGGATAGCAGTTGATATTTGAAGAATATTCCACATCGTCAGTGTGGTTCATATATCCATAGTCCAGCATGGTATCGCCACCTTGCATATGCCTATCAAATAATGTCAGGATGGTCCTTGTTTATATCATCATACATCTTAGACGTCTCCTATCACATATTCCAATATTCATTATACATATCCTTCATGACATTTGCTATGGCTGTTTGCTACTACATTATTAGTATTCCAGATGGTATACTTGAAATTGTCAGTAAACTGCAGCTAGTGCTAGATTATTTGGATTACATTACTCATTCTGAAATTTGATAAGCAGTTAAAGCTTCTAATACTGATCACAATCTGACTGAAATCAGTTGAGCTACGTATACAATCATTCAGATTAAAATGGGAATGTTTGGTTGTGACAACTGACATACCAGACAAGTAGACTCAGCTGGAAGAATTGCAGTTTATGAGATGTCATTATGCTGATGAAATAATTTTGTAAAATTATGAAAACTCTATTCAATTGTTTCAACGAGTAATCAGGCACTGCAATGTTACATTGGGGATGGTATTTCCACTTCTGTTGAACCAAGTTCATTGTATATTAGTGTGCAATTTGGTGGCACATTATTTTAACATTCAGCGATATGATTACTTTATCACAGATTGAGAGCAATTATATTTTGTGGTGACATTCACATTTTAATAGGCTTTGCCGATCTTAGATGATAAATATAACCATCGCAACATGGTGATTTGCCTGGAGCAAGACATTTTACAACATTGAACCATGTCTATAGATCAGTAGGAATTTGGATCAGTGTTGTCCTCAGGCAATGGTCCTGGTGCACTATGTCATAGGACTTGTGGCATAGGGCTTCTACAGCCGAATTATAACCCTATCCATGTCTGATGTAGCCTTTTGGGGTGGCTAACCACGACGAATGGAAGATTCAGTACGCTATAGGGTTCGTAGTGTGTATGACTTCTACCTGACTGTCAAATAGAGAAAATGGTGTGCTACATTCGACTTATTAATACACAATGCATCTCCTTTATGCATTCACTTATAATCCCAATAATATCTCAACTGCAGAATTAGTCTTGGTCAGTTTCATCAATCGATACCTTCAACTGAGTTCACATTAACCTCAGTGATTTGGCCACTATGAACAATAATTTGAACTCTTGATTTGATTGGATGAATGCATTGCGCCACATGAATTATTCCTGATTTACTAAGTGAGATACCTACTTGAGACATTACAATTACAACATTTCTAACCCACAATCTGAACCAGGAACCAAACTCTTGGGACATAGACATTCATGAAACTAAGTACAATGGCCCTGGCAGTCCCTCCAACTAATAATCACAGCCAGATTTCGCCCTTGACAAGGCCTGTCTATCCCAAAGGCTATCATGAAACCAATAACTTGATCACATCCCAATGATCTGAGGATCTGAAAAGAGTAATGTATCTAGACTGTCCATATGTATTGATGACATCTGATGCAATTAGAAATTTATTCAGGTCTAACTTATGTTACTATGACAGCCTACAAGATATCCTTCTAACAACCTTTCCTTCACTCTGCACCATATATCTGAACGATGGCATTAATAACCACTGTCCCAGATTGATGTATGTATCGAAGTTATAGGATATATATAGTGTAATATTTTGACTCATTCCTTTCACAGATTGGTAGCTGGTCATTGTTATGTATGTTATTGTATCAATGAACCAGGTATCTAAAGTTATACACTACATATCGTCCTTGTGCCTAACATCTATAAATATTTTCCCATCTCTATTACAAGCCTAATATAAATAGTTTTTCCATATCACCTGGGCTAATCAAGCTAAGATCAGGCTGGTCCATGTCAATGGAAGAATACTGAGAATCACATAGGTCTGATATGACTGCACATTTGTGGATAACTGGGTGATCGATCTTACTACCTTGGAACATTTGTTTCAACTATATCCATCTCTACTCACAATTTGTGTGTTTAATTCAACCATATTTTTAGTGCAGTATGACTAATGTTCTGGTTTCTGACTCTGGAACTGCTGAGTTTATTATAACACATCTTGAGTCGTACCATTAATAAATCTAAATGTAGTAAATAAAACTCATTGTGATGATATCAACTCATCGCTGCAGAATTCAGCTTGATTGTGGAGAAGCGGATGATAAGTCCCAATGATTCCCAGATTTCAGACAGTAAGAATCTGTGGGTACGCCGGCACCAGTTCTGTGTGGTAAAGATATCAGATTGATGAAGGTAACCATGTAAATGACCAGCATTGTGAATGTTCAGTGCATGACCAGTACACAAGATTACCTGAATTGAATATGGTTTGGTTCTGTTTATCACCAACAACATGCTCCATCTCCTTTAACTACCCACTGGACTGAATCTGTGCCTATTCAATTACAGTTTCAGTGGGTTCTGCCATATGTAGTGACATGTGAGCTGAGTTCTAAGCAATCAACAGTGACAAATTCTCCCACATGTTAAGTATGATTCCATAGCTTTCCACAGGTTGAAGTTGGTATACTACACTGAAACAACTGGAGTATAGCCCAGAATAGTGCAGTACAAATCAACGGTGAGGAAATGTTGATCTGGTTGTGGCATGGGATGAGAAATTCATTGCCAGGAATACACTAGTATTGGGTGCCTGAAGTTATTGGGTAGAAACAGACCAAATGCAATTGACAGCATCCCCACTCTCAATGCTGTAACTCACAGTGGTGTGAAGTCGACTTGATACCTGATTATACACATCATGGCAATGCCATGGTGTAGACTGCAAATGCATAATACTAACAAATTGCTAAATTCGTCCTAAATACTAAGTTATTAAAACGGTGGAGTTGGTTGTTATACACTGTGTTGAGAGGGTTCATGTTGCGGTTTGAACCATCCTCCTAAGGTTTTCAAATTGGTCTGGAAAATTGCTTCAGAAGGCAAAATGCACTTTACATAATTTCACTCTATATGCAGTACACATTCGACACTTCTACACAATTATCCATCTGATCACTAAGTTACACACACAGTTTGCACTTAAGTTCACATGTTTTGGATGTAACCATGTGCAAAGGAAAGGGTACTGCAAGCAATAGTGTATCTGCCAAATTTGTAATGGATATACTACTGTCTTGCCCAGTCAACTAATTGGCATGTACAGAACATGCAAAGTGCAGGAAGTTCAGGCCATTCAACACCAAGCCCAAGCCACGTAATGCCTGTACACCGAGTAAGCCAAAGAAGGCCTCAACTATAGATGCCATATCTGCAGGCATTAGGACTTGGTACAAAAACTGAGATATTTTCAAATACTGAATGCCAGAGAATATCACATAGCAGGCGAATCAATTACTAGATGGCACCGCACTATGACCATGAAACCTAGATACAGTGTACGATGATAATGTTCAAAAGGCTTGTATTATGTATATACCCGTATATGAAGTCACCCCAATCTCAATATGAGCTAGTCAACAAACCTGTAATATTGAATACTTGAAACTTACTTTTCGGTCAATTAGTGCATTTATTGCCCAGAACTTGCTAATTCAAGACCTACCCATCTGCCATATCATGGCTAGTCAATCTTTTTAGAGATTGTGCACCATTTGTAACTTCCAATGTACTGGGGAAAACAGGACCTGCACATTATCTCTCGAACTAACTATGACACTGAATCTTCAGTCAATACTATCTGCCACCTGTTATAATGATGGTTCCAAACTCAGAACTTCATGTTCACACATAACCCATCATAGATGCGAAGGCCAACTACTCAGCTCTCGCATGTGTTGAACTATATGACCTTCGTACTAGTATTTGATACGATTTAGATGTTGCCAGTAAGTGCAGTCGTTGATTCCAAGGTATTCCACTCATTAACACATTGGAGGTTGTGATAATGCCTACCTTCCACTGTACATCCCAGCGTTTCCAACCGTCCCGTCTGTCCGAAATTACTCAAGATGGGACGAGACTACCAAACGCCATCTATCTAAAGGTAGGAAGGAAATGGCGACGTAATTTAGAGGCGGGACGGTCGGGGATGCCGCGGGGCCGTCTCCGGTTGTCATCTATTGCCATCCCTGGATATCTCCCAACATACATAATCGTTTTATAAAACTCATTAGATTTGTTCTGACCTTGAAGCAAGTTCATTTACCATCTGCTCCATCCATACAATTTTTTACGAACTCAGTATAGATACATCTATTTACATCTTTGATTACGCACTCTTCGTACTCCATTAGGTTTAATCTAAGTATAAACAGGGGCCACCCGATGACGGCCAGGGACTGTGGATGACGGCCGGGGATGATCAAAGTACCGTCCCTTGCAGACATCGGCAGTCCTTCTGTCATTGTTATGCTCGGACGGGCCGGATAGTTGTGGAGGAGTCCCGTCCGTCCTAGCAAGATTTCGGACGGCATGCCGTCCCCGGCCGTCTGACGGAACGGTTGAGAACACTGGTGCTTCCTGAACTGTGATTTTGCCGAAAACAATATCTTTGATTGCGAAAACATGAACCCCGATCCCCTGCATGACTGCACGTTATGATTCGAGTTTGCCTATAACTCAATGACTGAGAAAGACAGACATACATATGTAAAAATGATTCTATATTCCTGAGCCAAGTATTACCAAGTTCTTCACCTAGCGTTCTTAAATGTCAGGTCTGAGTGGGAGAGTATCTCCCCACTTCTAGACTATGAGACTTGGGGCAGAATGTTTCTTGAGTAATTCAAGACTCGATCCGCCTGTGTTCCAAAAGATACTTATGTCAATCCAATTATTTAGCGGTGACCACATTCATTCGGATTGGAGCTCAAACATTCCTGTTGCAACATTCCTTTGCCCGGTATCGGGACAGGAGAGTTGTATGCTATGCAATCTGTTGCAAAAGAAGTTATTTCAAACTAATGAACCCCGGATAGGGAGTGTCACAGTGCCCGCTATATCTCCACTCAGGGCCACCGCTGTCTCCATATATACCGCATGTTAGACAATCATATCAGACTCTGAAAGTCTGCGACTGCAAATAATTTTGTGAATATTCAAGAGCCTGGAGGTTGTTGGCATGAACCTTGGGAACCTTCAGTGTAATCCCTGGTGTCCATTACGCTCAATACTGGATCAACTGCAATTGCTTGTGGAGGTAAAAATTAGCAGTGGGGATTTAATTCAAGAATCACATGCCACCAACTTCAGTAGCGCCGGAGCTTACCCGAAACGATTTGGCCACCGAGATGACGACAAGTGCTGGTGGTGTGGTGGGACAGTATCCCAGACGCGGGAGCACCTCTTCCGCCACGGCAGCCTGTGGAAAGACCCCCAGAAAGTCCTGTGGAAGGCGGTGGGGAAGGCGATGGGTTGGAAAGTGGGCAGATGCCGACATGTGCAGATCTCTGATCTGTTTTCCATAGAAGAGTGCGACCAAGCGGTGATGGACTTCCTGGCGGCCACTGACGTCGGGAAGTTCCCGCCCAAATTGAAGTAGCGGTATGGAGCGGGCTCACGGCTCGGGAGCGGCGGGGGCTGTAACGGGGTTAGACCTTTCTTTCTTTCTGTCTTTCTTTTCTTTTGGCATTCTCTCACTTCACCTTTTTATTTGTCAGCGGGGACGAAGAGTAGCGGGGGGGGAGCTCCGCCATCTAGCTCGCTCGCCCGAAGGCGGAGGGGGTGATTAAGGTCCTGTCATACTCTAATTAGAGTGAATACAGTATGATTAAAACAAAAAAAACAAAAAACTTCAGTAGCGCCATTACCCTGCAATATTACCCTGCAATGAGGGTGAGATCCACCCGCAATGCTCGGTCTACCCAACAACCGCAACTCCATAGCCAGAGCGCGATTTTTGCTTTCAAATTCAGCCCTCTACAATCTTCATGATCCTCTCCCTCAGCCCATCTATTCGCTCGACCCCACCACGCACACCAATTCCCACTCCCTGAGCACACACAACCTTCCTACCAGCACTCTAAATCCTTGGCCCTCATTGTGCTCTCTTGTTTCCAACATTCTTCTTCCATTTCAGCGACTCCTGCCTATCTCAACTGGCACGGGCACCGCAAACCCAAGAGCTCAAGCCGGTCGCCTGCGAACATGGCGTGCGCAAGAGCTTCAAGCGACATTTTTCCGATGTTCTCATGCCGCTTCAAGGTATATTTGATATGAACAGGAGGTTATACAGCTGGCATCCGCTGGTGACAGCATGCTGGAAGAGTGTAACAGACTGGATGACGACTAGGATGATGCCTGATGTTACTGCGGCCGTCTTCAAATCATCTGAGTGGGTTCGGAAGGCAATGCGGGGGGGGAAGGAACCGGATATTGTGGCTGCCGCACGGGAGGTGTGCACGCTGTGAACAACAGAGTCGTTATCTAATGATGTAGTTGGCGGTCGTGACGCCGAAGAGGCATACGGGGATAAGGCAGTATTTATAAAGAGTGTGGGACACTTGGTACAGTATATAGATAATGCACATGTAATATATGGGATTTATACGAAATATGTGGCGACAGTGTATATTCGCTGCAGAACGGAGGAGGTGTTTTTGGTTTCACCACTGGTGTTTTGGAATGATTCCTATTTCGGCTATCACCGTTGTGTCAATTTTCTGAGTCGTGTGATGTGTTTTTTGGCACTGGCAAGGTGGACTAGGGATCTATCTAATCGAGATTCCCGAAACAAACGGGGCTGGCATTGGTAGGCTCTTCTGTTCAAGGTTAGTTCAGTGTGCTCAGTGCTGACGGTTAATCTCAACACTGTTTTCCTCCGCTGGCGAACCAAACCATACCAGCGTGAGATCAGACTCCCCCGCTTCTCCGCCTTCCGTAAGCTCGCATTCTCCTCGTGCACATCCACACGCTCTTCTGACACATCCACCGCCACCCCAGCCTCTTCAAACATCTTCTCAACCCCGCTACCTGGTTCTCACGTATACGTTAATTCCGATCTTGTTGGATGGGGTTTATCCGTGATGTAGAACTGAAGAGGAACGTACTTGGTCAACACCGGTTCGTATTTATTCCTCTATTTTGGCTCCACATCGACAAATATCACCGTCGCCGCCGACGCAGCAACCGAAAACTCGCGATGGCCGGGACACTCAGCAGATGTCGTCGCAAAATTCCGCTGTCCCAATACTACTTAACAGCGCCAGAAAGCTGCGCCAGAGTAAATCTGCCTCCAGTTCCCTGATGCTTTCACTAACCTCTTACAGTCACGCCCAAGAACTAGCCGTGCTCAGCCGCCTTGTGGGTTCGCTGCTCTTCCCTTCCCTTTTCGGCGCTGGCTTCGTCGGCTCATTCCCGGTCCTCGTCATAAGATACATACCGCCGCCATACAAGACATGTGTGGACCTGTGGAGTGCTTCAGCTGATATTCAGGATGTGGTCAAAGAGGGGATCCGAGCGGCGGTGGAGACAATGAAAGGATTGGGAATGAGGCATACGGATTGGAAGGCGGAGATTGTACTTTATCATCCGGAAAGCGGGTACGTGGCGGTGGTTGATTTGAAGGGGGTCGAGACGTGGGAGGGCGGAAGTGAGCAAGAGGAAGAGGAAGAAGTAGAGGTGGCATGGAAGAGTATTATGGAGGTTGGGTGCGGGGCTTAGCCGGTGGTGTGGTGGCAAGAGTGGCGGGTGACATTTGGGGATTCTGTTTTGTTGAGGCGGGAAGACTATGTTAATGATATTCATGTGTATCACACTCTGAGACTAGATATCCATGTTTCTTTAAGTTCTAGTTAGTGCATACCGGCAGCGTTTGTGGTGCGTTATATGGTGCTATCAATGTTTCGGAAATTGACATACGCACAATTCGAGTAGCACGTTTTCCCACACCAGAACGTATTTGCCACTGGCCTTGACGGGCGGCGTTGTGATGATATCCCGTCCTGAACAGAGGTAGATGGTGGGGGCGGAGGAGGAGTAGCGCACTTGCTTCACATGGTTATTCGCATCGAATACAAGCCACACGATCCGCCAAGACCATTTTCGCTAATTATCAAACTTACGCCACTTCCACCCTAAGCGAGACGAAAGTGCATGGGTAAACCACAACTTCGGCAGTGAGCGTACCTTCTTCGATCATGAGCTAGCATAAAGTATCGTTAGAAATCAAAAGCTAAGCTCCTCACTATATCTATCCCATTCCCTATGCAATGTGCTCGTAGGCCCTACGCGCATCTTTTCGCCTTGGCATGACTGCAATATGAAGTGGTGTTACTACGTATGAGTTCTGAATATCAAAAGATGTCTCACCATCTCAATTAATACTTGAAACTACATCGCAATCCCTGACGGTAGATACTTTAGAACCCTCTCAGTTGCATCGGCAGCAAGCATAATCTCTACAATTAGGCTATTTCCAATCCCACCAGCCACATCCACTGGCGTAATGCCCTTCTTAGATGCCGGTAGAGTGTATTACATCTGCGCCAATGCTTATGAGATATCGAGTGAAGCTTCATGGCCTCTCTTGGATGCGGTCTGTAAAGATGCTCCTCCCTGCAGTGGTATGCAGGTTAGTTAACGTCTCCTCCAGCTACAAAGAACAATTTCACTACTAAGTTTTTATAGCTGGCAACTAGCTGAGTTAATGTCATTGTGGTTAGTATGTTCGTGTGAGTAGTAGTGGCCCAAGTGATGACTTATGCACTAGCACTGGCTCCAAAAGAAATAAAACGATATCGTCCCAGCTGAACTTCGTAGCAACCTGAAGTGAAGTGCCATCCCAGAACCATTAAGCTCGGAATAGCTGACTGTAGTGTTTCATCATTTATATTCTTGCTTTTCATGAGAAGGCATACCACCTTTACAAAACCTAAAGTAACCGCTATTGATAAAATCCCGTTCTCACTGGTAATCTGTCGACCAGTCAAACTGCAACAAATATGGGATGCTGAAGTAAATTACAAAACAAGCTGAACCCAATACTACCGAAGTAATAAAGGACGGTAGAGACAATAGATAAGCTAACCTGGTGACATGTCACCGGTAATGCTTATAAATTTCGTGGGGAAATGTGCTCATGCTAGCCAGTACCGGTAGATGGCTTGGCCGAACATCCCGCCGTTCCAACGGTGGACGGCCATACATTGGCTGCCCTTAGCTACAGCCGTACTCAGATACCAGCTTCCCAAAAGTTCGTCCTGGGCGGGCCGATGTCTACCAGATTCTGGACTAAAATTTGTCGGCCGGAGGGTTCTGAACTGGGGACTACTGGATACGCCTGTAAGCCGAGCGTTGGCTGGGTGCAGTGAGTAATGAGGCGGTGACTGGCCTACTCGGATTTATGCTAATGAACACCTGTTACAAGTAGCAGTGGGATACAAGAGTTGTATGCTGAGGAATCCGTTTCGAAATGAGTTGTTTTCAATCTAAAATACCCCGAGATTGGGAGTGGCAACCCCCGCCAGGGCCCTAGGTGTCTCAACACTTGCTCCGCCCTGTACGACGATGTCGGTCCTTAAAGACTGTCGACCGCGTGGACTATTGGGAATCGTGCTCAGAAACTAGCTAAAATGCTTTAATTGGTAGGTAACATAGATAAGTGGCCACAGTAATTCTCCATACGGGAGAAGGGACGATTCCATAACTCGTAGAACAGGTTCCAGCAACACTTTGACTTTCAAGAGAACGGGATCGTGTCAGAATTATGATTAGACCGTGCATATGTAGAGTTCATAATGGGTAAGGGTTTGTGTGCGGAGTTTCCGATGTCTACCGTTGGCGTTAAATCATATAGGCAGTAGCCTTTACCATAGTAGCTGCAATAAAATGAACTTACCACCTTGCACAAGCAATAAAGCTGAAAGTAGCTTTAAACGTTGTTGTAACAAATTTAAATTGGTATTATGTTAGTGTGTGGGGTGGATTAGGGTTATACAGCCGTTCATTTATCGAAGTGGGGTGATATCCTTCTTGCTTTTGTAAACTGAAATGTCAGAACTCAATTTGGAATAAATAAGATTTCGGGCTTGGCTGACAGTTTAATCTCAGTATAGACTTGTTCTTACTGTTTCCCAGCAGTATATATCCCTCTGCAGTGAGATATGCCTCGCGGCCTCGGTAATCCATTGGGTCCCCGGTCATCGATTATGTGTGGACGAATCCCGGAAGCTTGGGCGCCACCACACATGTAAGATTCTTTAAATTTAATTTGCAGTGTTGATGATTTTAAAAATCCGGTTTTATCGATTGTAAGCCCAATCGAATCCTCCAATGGCGTTGACAATGGAGAATAGTGTAAGGGTGTGTTATTGGAAGCTGTTGAACAAACAAAATCGTCATACGTCACCGTTCTGCCAACATTCTGGCATAGTTTTGCCGGAAAGCCAGGCATGCTACTGGCTCTCTGTTCGTGTTTATGCAATCGATATGATCGATCAGTCTTCAGATGTCTGTGTGTCCAATTACCAGCTGGACACCTGAAACCCTACGTGTCATACCTCGGTCGCTATCCATCCGGTGACAATGTCTTAAGTGTCAGCTCACTACGAGTGTAATATGACTTGTGGATCTACGCAGACCCCATTTCGCTACTTAGTATAACCTATTTCTTCCCAGTGTTTATCACTAAGACGCATTACTATCTCGACCTTAGAAACACCTCTCATACAACTGTTTATAATTTTCACCTAGTTGCATTCCAATCCGATTCTCTCTCGCTCGAAATCTGCTTGGCTCAACCCACACCTTCCTTCCTGCTACACACATACCTTGCTCCAACAGGTGCCACCACGGATTGCCCACCCAAAATATTGGTAACTAATTTTGTGGCCCTTCTAGCATTTACATCAGCATTATGAGTTCGTCTGCGACAGGCGATGGAACGACTCCCGCCCAGCCGATGCCGCTCTACCATAATCCAGTCTACAATCAAAATATTTCAGGGAGCCACCCATTCTCTAAGGTGCTTGTTCTGCGTCGTGCAACATCATGGGACGGCGGTTCCATAGTGCGTGTTCATTTTCTCGAAGGAAGCGAGTACATTCAAGCGAAGGTTGTATTGAGCCCCTGTCGACGAAGATATATATTTGAAGGTTGACTTTGCATTGTGTAACTTTGAAGGTCAAACAATATGCTTCGCAATGGACGCACTACACGAATATTCGATTTCAATGGGTGGATACAGGTGATTCAGATATTCGTGTGTCATTTACCAAGTGGGATGGGTGCTGGTCAATGGTTGGCAAGGATTGCCGGAGTACCTCACGACAGAAGCCAACAATGAATCTAGACTTGTCAAATGATAGTAGCGACGATACTTTCAGCCGTAAAGTACTGCATGAATTCGGACACGCGCTCGGGTATATCCACGAGGGCCAAAACGAGAGCGCCCATCTCCAGAGCAACAGGGAAGCTGTTCACGGATACTACGGTCAAGATGAGGTCGATCTCAATGTGTCAAGTTCCAGAACCGAAATAACCACCGATCTCCTGGCTTTTAATCTCTCCTCGATCGTGCTTTATCCAATCTCAGGATCTCTTACAGATAGAGGGTATGCCGCTGGTTGCAAAAATTTACCCTCGGCCCCAGTCAATTCCACAATATCGAAATACAACCCGCAGGATGACAACCTGTCAGTTGGCCATTTTGAGACCAATAATGACTGGACGAAGGTAGATCCTGGTGGTATAAACTCCGGTATAATTTCCCGTGGCAGTGCATATGCCGATCCTCGAGTGGTGTTAGGCTTGGACTTGATAGACATGGGCGGCATTCACGGGCATAACCACAGCATCAAATCTTACGTTGATAATGTGTCAAAGGAGAAATTCACCATCCACCTCGATACCTGGGCAGACTGCAGATTGTTTAATGCAGGAGTGTCGTGGTTAAAGCTGCCGGCGGATATCCCAAACATTCAATTCGGTGTCTTCAACAGCATGGATGTTCGATCTTCGAATGAACCTGGGAATGTGCATGCTAGGATCAAATTTGCCCACCCCTTTCCGAGACAGCCGATGGTGTTTGCTGGGTTGAATGGGTTTGATATTGGTGACGATTGGAATATCGAGTTGTCCAGATCAAATATTGACTGCTACGGGTTCGATATTCATATTGGTACCTTGGGCAATTCAAAGTTTCGGTCCGCTCAGGCAACGTGGATCGCCTTCCAAAGTGATCGGTCGGATATCTTCACCGGGGAATTGAGAGGCGATGAGAGTCGAGCTTGGCAGGGATCACTTCACCTCACTTCGTCCTTTCATCGTACACCGACTATTTTCACTGCTCTAACCAAGTTCCATGTTTCCCGATGCCATTATAATAGGATCAGATTGAAGACGAGTGCGACGAAAACGGGTATGAATTGGGAAATTGTGGCGTGGGCAAACACAAAGCTTTATCAGGTCCGGGCTGCATACCTACTTATAGATTTGTGAAGTTTTGTGGTATCCGGGAGAGGGGAAACGGGGGAGGGGGGAGGGACCACAATTGGATCAATGCGGAGACTTCGAGGGTTTTATAGTGTGGCTTTAGAGATCTGTTCTGTTTCTAGGCGGTGTTAAATGATTTCATTGGATAGTCTTCTTTGTGCCCAGAAATCGATAGAGCGATAATGGCTAACTACAATCTCATCATGTAAACTGACCGGTTGCTGTGTTCCTATACTCAGAAACAATCTTGGTTCAATCCGTCGAGCATAACTACAGGGCAGTAACACTTCTTGCATAACAGTGGCGCAGCCACTTCACCAATCAAAGTGATCCGATTTTCCTCATAAGTGAAACTGGCGTTATTCTATATTAATTTAACTACTTGGCTATATAGGATATTCAAAAATGCTTCTATATTTATCAGAATAACAGCACCGACTATAAAAACCGTCCCATTACTATCCTGTGGTTCTCACTATCAGCATACAAGAAGGGTGGCCATTGAGAAGTTACTCTTCGGCAAGCCTCGCAGCAGTACAAACTAATACGGGATCGAGTGCAAAACTGTACCGAACCGCCTAATACCAACTATTGGAATCCTCAAACTCTACTAGTCCTATCTAATAGTTATACACTTGGTTTGTCTGCTCGAAGCATTCTCATTGGTCGGGTGAACTTGCCACGTGCCACGTGTCAGATACAGTGGCGGGTACAGTGGTGGATATCCAAATGTTGACTCAGGATTTATCCCGAAGACCTACAAGTTGTTAGAACGCCATCCAAGCTGCCAGAAAAGATTGGAGAATGCACTGAGTCATTTGTGTAGACTCATTCACAAATTGTCACTAGCCACCCACCATTCTCCAATGCCGGCGCCACTCTACCATTTCCAGCGAACTTCAAATTTCTTAGGCATATAAAGGCATGGATTCTACCATTAGATAGTTCAGTAGATAATCGCTTTTGTACAATAAATAATTCAATCTCTCTCTTTGTACTCGATCACTCTCAACACTACAGCAGATACAGTGGCAGATACACAGTGGCAGATTAACAGCAGCAGATCGACAGCGGCAGATACACAGCGGCAGATACACAGCAACGGATACCAGTGTCGGATAAACAGCAGCGGATAGCAGCGTTGGATAAATAGCTGCGGATACCAATGTCGAATACACAGCAGCGGATAGCAGCGTCGGATAAACAACAGTGGGTACACAGCGGTAGATACAGCAGCGGATATACAACACAGCAGACACAGTGGCAGATATACCATGGCAGATATATATACAGTGACAGATATGCAGCCAGATATACAGTACCAGGTGAGGGTACATATTCACAGCGGCGGATATACAAAAGTAGTTCAGGATACACAGCACGATATACACAGCGGCGGATACGCAGCGGCGGATACACAGCGGCGGATTCATAGTGGTAGATGACAGCAGCAGATACAATAGTGGATATACAACACAGTAGACACAGTGGCAGATACACAGCGGCAGATACACAGCCGCAGATACACAGCGGCAGATATACAGCGGCACCAAATCAAGATACACAGTGGTGGATACACAGCAGATGTCTAGGTGATTTGCCTGATATCGCAACAAGTCCACCATGCTGAACGTTTCGAATCCTTGGGTGCGGCAAAGCCGCCACCGGTGCTAGTATACTGGTATACTGAACTGGTTTGTACTAATAAACTACTAGTACAAAAATTGATAAACTGGTAGTACAAACTTGTATAACTAAAAAGCTGTTACTACAAATGAGTGCTATAAACAGTTATCCATACGTAAGCGCGGTATATCATTTGGTACGCGCTAGTATGTATCACCAAGTAATTATAACATACTCACATGCGACGCCGCTGCCTTTCCAGGCTACCATATAACGGTCAACAACTGAAAGTGCAGCTGCACCCATACCAGCAGTATTATCCAGTATACCAGTACAATGCTCCATCTGTACTTCAGTTTATAACGCTTCAACTGTACCAGCAATATCCTAAACTGCGCCAACAAACTGTTTGCTGGTACCGGTATTTGTTGGTATACTGGTATGTACCAGTATACTGTTGCGAGGCTTGCTCTTCGGAAAGCTGCACGCCATTAGTCGTCTGCAGAACTCATCAAAGTACGTTGTGGGTGTTAAGGCAACTGTGCCGCAATTTACAGCAAATGTTTCAAAGCGAAAGTCGAGTACACACTTTATTACCATAGCTGAGAGGGTGGTACACAATACACAAATACTGAGGCTTCTGCAGCTCCATCTGGAACATTCAATCTTGCACAGAACACGAGACTCAGGCTAGCTTAACCTAAGCCGAGTCATAATCAAAAACGCGGTCGAGCTAATACATAAAGAGATACTTGTGAGCGGAATTATTGCATATCCGCAGAGGACAAGTTTGACGATAGCCCGAGGACTGCGTTGAGGATACCATCTATTTGACTGAACTAGCCACTGAGGAGGGAGATGTTTTCGACGAAGGTGCCACTGAGGAGGAGGACAATCAGGAGCAGGGGGACCATGTGGAGGATGACGGAAATAAGGAAGAAGAGACGGTTTCAAATGATGACATGGAGCATAGTGTAATTGTAGTTGCATCACAGCAACGACATTTCTGAGGAATACAGGCATTCGTAGGGATAACGATACCGATGTACAGAGTAATGATAATTTTTCGTTGAGTTAAATTGGCACATATATACACCATCCAGTTCACAGATCCGCGATCTATCTAGTTCATTCACAGAAAGTGCGACTCCGTAAACTGACTAGTCACTCCGCGGACTGACTAGAACAGATAATAAAGAATAAAGAGTACACTGTCTGAACGTCCATTACAACAAAACAGTATCTTGAGTATCAAACTGGTCATACCAGGAAAGTGGTGATTCCTCCGCCTCCTCTTTCTCCTGGTCCTCTTCCTCCGCCTCCTCCTTGCCCTCTTCCTCCTTGTCCCCGTCCTTCTTCTCTTCCGGCTATTGCCCTATTTTCTCCTCCAGCACTTTTGCCGCACGCCCTGTATACACTCTTGCCCACTTATTCTCTTGGGTATCCAATTCACAGAGATCGATGGCCGTTTCGTGGATAGTACCCGCCATTTCTTTATCTGAGTACTATATCGCTTAATTTCACCCCTTTTAGAAACTCTCGCTCTTTATGTTCTGCCTATCTGATCACTTGTGCATAAACACGAAACATAGAGCCGGTTTATGCACTTCGTGTTTTAGGCTTAGTTATAGAAAAGAAAGGCCAACGTCCATTCCAGCTTTTGCATCCTGTACACCCCACAGATTTGCTTTTGAGTTGTTTGGTTGGCATGGTTCTATCTGGCAGATTTGTAATCATTGAAACCGTGCATCTTTGACCCTGCAATCTGTTGTCATGGAGAGTAAGGAGACATCACGCTCAATAGATAAAAAGTATGGGAATAACTTCACTAGCAATAGTATCGCAATAGGTTCAATTAATACTCTCTTCTAGATAATGTTGTAATTGTTGACTAGGAATTTGGCCCGGTGGCTTCCTTAGTCTCGATGCTGGTGGACTCGGGCATGAGGCCGGTGGCTTGCCGCCCCCATCGGCCTCGCTTGCCCCCACCAGCCTCGCTTGCCCCCATGCTGAGGAGGAGGGCTCGGCACTGGTACTCGGCATTGGGCTCCGGCTTTGCCAGTCGGCATGGAGTTTTCCTTCTCTCTCTTTCGTATATAAGTCTATAGTTTTCCCTCTCTTTGGATCGACAGACAATTCATCATCTTCTCTTCTTCTCCATCATCTTCTCGTGTCAACAGTAATTAGTAAAGCATCGATAATAGTTGGTCAGGAAAACCCTGTGGCACCATAACCGAGATTTGTTTTTATCGTATTACTGTTAGTACTATAGTATAACACGTTATAGGCATTACCGCTGTATCACGGTCTATTACAGCGAGTTAGGAATTTTATGGTGCGTTCCCTTGCATTTTACTGTTTGCTAGATATTATTCCTTTCGTAAAATTAGTTTGCACTCGATCGGAGCTATTAGTACGCTCGAGCGAGTATTTTCCTCTCAGCCTACATTCCAACTTGTTCACCTCACTAGCTCAGACTTATTTGTGATAATATGGCTTCTATTATGTAGATATCTATGTCTATGTATATATGTACATCTAGTCGATCTGCTCTAATATCCAAGTGCACTTAAACACTATACTTAAGTAATCTCGCACTTCGAGAGGGGTGATTGAACGGGCTTGGAGAGGAAGTGATCAGGCCCACTTACATGGAGAGATCAAGCGGGCTTGCAGTAGGGGTGACCAGGCCCACTCAAAGAGGGTGATCGAGTGGGCTTGGAGGAGGGTTGATCGAGTGCATTCAGAGATGGTGATCTAGCACATTTGGAAACGCGCTCGGAAACGGCGATCATGCATACTCAGAGTGGGCAGATCGGGCGCACTCGAAGATGGTGATTAAGCACATTCCACAGTGCACTCGGAAATGGTAGTCAAGCCAACTCGGAGGTTCACTTAGAGGTGTACTGCAGGCGGTGACCAAGCTCACTTGAGGGTGAATTTGGAGGAGGTCGATCAGAGCTGGCTGCTGGCGGTGCTTGGAAGCTGGCTAGTGACGTCGATCTGGGCATGCTCAATGATTCCAGTAGTCCGGGTGTGGACTAGTCCGGACTGGTCCAGTCCAGTCTAGTCCAAGTCCAGTCCGAGTAATTTTTGGACTGGGATCGGACCAGTCCAAAATTCTGGCAGACTGGTACGGGCTTGGTCCGGACCAGTCCACTTGGGGCAAATCGGCGAAAGTCTCTGGGAGTCAGTAATACACTTAACCGCCGAATAGAGTCATAAACGGAAACTCATACGCGCAGAGTCATACAAGCTGTGGTGAAACAGCGGAGTTAGAAGGCAGAGAGTCCATCATCAACACTCCGCCGCACCTCTCACGGCATCCAAAGGGAATTCGTGAGAAAGAGCAGTTCTGGCTCGAGGAGCGTAGGAAGAGGGTGAGAGGATATGATACGGTACCTGGCCATGAGGAACCACACAAATTGCGTGGATCTGTGAAAACTCTGCAAGAGTGGGTGGGAACCAAGAGCTGGGAAAGATAGAGTGTGTATTTCGTTGTATGATAAGATGAGATGATGTCTATCTACCCTTGGGTTTCCAAATATATACTCCCCGTCACTCAGTCCATCTCCGTTATCCCTGTATCTCCGTACGCCCCCCCGCCGGCTTCCCCCCGCCAAACTGAGTGGCGGTGGTCGTGATGAGAAACTTCTATTTTCAATTGTGGCCTTCCATTGACTTCCATTGACTGATGTGGAAATCATGTAAAGTTCGAGAATGAGGGTACGATTTTGGGTATAATGTAACTAGCTTGAATTGATCAGAAGTAGCTTTCTTGGACTGGTCCAGACCAAGCCCGTCCAGTCCCAGACTGCCAGTCTGTGGTCCGTTCCGGTCCGACTCTCCTGTTGGACTGGACCGGACCGAGCCCTACCCCAGACCGGGATCGTTTGGACTGGTGGAATCATTGGGCAGGCTGCAGCCGGTGCTCGGAGGCGGTCGATCGGGCTGACTGGAAGTTGAGACTGCATTCAGGAGTTAACTAGAGATCGTAAGAACGCAAGGAGAGAACTCAACATGCTTTCAGTGAGGAGGCGGAGAAGTAGCAGGAGCTGGTGGGACCAGGCGTAGTGCGAACCACGGGATGAAAACGGTACGGTAATCCTATCCAAAAACCGTCCCGTGTATTTGCCAAGACGGGATTTCGCCGGGCCCAGCGAAATCACAGTATAACCAAAGGATTGACATTCCGGGCCTCTCCGGCTCCAAAAGCACAAAACGGCCGCTGCGTAAGAACGGCTCCGCTAAATTAAGATCGGACATGCGATGCTAACAGAGCGTATCCAGTAGATCATTTGACGTCTAACAAGGGTCCTTGTCGGACGAATATTCAAGGAGTTGGCAAAGGAGGATGGTGGGGGGGAAGGAATAATTCCATCGGTTCCCACCATCCACCCATGTCAACTTCATATATATTCGTCCGATAAGTACGCATATTACACGTCTCAGGCTTGCTGCTACTTGTGCTTGGAACAACATTGTCTTCTGAAATATCCTGTCGAATAATTCAATTAACATCCAATGCCCGGGCGCTTCACGTATCTTTTTGTCTCGTAAAAGACACGGTGATGTAGTCTTTGTAATTAAAATCATGAGGTAGAGAGGCTGGCAACAGCAAACTTGAAACATACCCATCAGTGACCGAAAGGTATGTTTCGAGTTTGTCTACCGTACAAGATAGATTAAACCGGTATATTCAATTGCATATAGACAAGGTTATGCGTCAAGCTTGTCTTCACAAAGTACTCTCATTGGTTGATTGGCGGTACGTACCTACTCTCTTGACAGTCCCAGCTTACAAGCTCAATTAAGTCTACAACTTTTGTTGCAATCGCAAAGTACCTTATAGACGAAACCGTTATGCTTCTGATTCCTCCTAGTCTCCGATTACGATATCTCTAAGATGCAGTGAGAATTTGTAGAAAAACAGCGTTTTGAAGCGTTTTTGAACAACCACATTAGGTTTATTAGCGATTCGTAAATTGGAGACTGGGAGCAGAAAGAGGGCTCATATAGGAATATTTCACATATATCCTACATTCTGATGAAAGCCAAACTCCATAGACTTAGTTAGACTTCAATGGCTGAGGTTGCCGAGAAGTACACTTTGTGCTCCTACCCTGGAAGTGATATAGATTCACTAGAAGCTGATGAGATACACCCACCGATTAGAAAGTGACACCGGGCTGAAATCTGGTTGTAGAAGGTGTTCGAGTCAGTTCACGGAGGATGTCAATCTGCCAAGTAACCGCTCAACCCGCTGAGTAACTGGGCTCCGTGAACTGATCAGTCACTTCATCGAGGGATACATCCGATCATAGGGAGAATCCGGAAGAATAAGTTTGTCTGTTCTCTGCTCGGCTTTACTTACAAAAATCAAAAAAAGTCGTCCCAATTAAGTCTGCGAATATTTGTCCGATCATAAAGTGATGTATACATGAAATATGCATAATTTATCGCTCTTTCATCTCACGGTCTTCGATTTGTGATATATTAAGAACTGATATAGCGGCCTTAATGAAGCACACAAAAAATACCGACAATCAATGTTTTTCCACAGCCGTTCTCTCAATATTAAGGATATGGTAAATCGGAGACCAAGAGGTGAACGAGCCATAAATTACACTTATTTCATGTATACATCTGGTTTACAGAGTAATTGTTATTTTGGTAGAGTGTAATTTTGTATCAGTCAGTTCACGGATCCAGGATCTGACTAGTAGGTTAAGATAAGGTGGGGCCCCGTGAATTGACTGGTTACTCCGCAGACTGACATTCTCCGTAAACTAACTAAAACAGAAAGGCAATATGAATAAACAACAACAGATAGGCAATGATGGACTCACCGGTATGGTGATAAAATCAATTCTTTCCACTACGGGCACGAGTAAGAAGTGTACTTTGTTGGCACGGGATTTGGCCCGATGGCTTGTGTGGCGTTCGGGGGCTTACAGCCTCCGACGGCCTAAGGCTGCGGGGATGAGGCCGGTGGCTTGCGGCCCCCATGCCGAGGAGTAGGTCTAGCCCTGGCAGTGATGCCCGGCTTCAGTCTTCGGATGTGATACTCGGCTTCGCCGAGTATGCACTCTCCTTTCCCATATATTTGCCTATCTTTCTCTCTCTTTGCTCTTTAGACAATCACTTTTGTACGATAGTCAATTCAATATCACTATTCGTACTCGATTGATCTCAACATACTTTGGAGTAGGGGAAGCACGCTAAGTAGTTACATTGGGGGATTGGGGGTCTCATTGTTACCTCCTAATCTGCGTTCGCAAAAGTCCATCCCGCCTAAGCGAGTCCTTACCCTGTCCCGGGCTATGAGTGTCTGTCCTAGAGGTTTTTAGACTGCGGGACTGTAGGTGGTACGAAATGGAAAGGGAGAACCGTGTGTGTGTATTCTATGGTACAAAGAAGAGAGAAGGGAAAGACTCCAGATATATACAGGAGGCATCAGCCCCTGCAGCAGTGACTATGTATCAGATCTGTAACATCATGTACAACGGTAACAGTAGGTATTACTATATGATCTGTCAGGAAGTCACCTGTACTGAGATCGCCGAATTGACTCACAGGCTACGGACTCACAGTCGTAGACTCATTCACGAGTCTTCACTCGCCACCGCCACCGCCGCTGGTAATTGCAATCATGAGCTTCCATGGACCTCCATGGTGTTCCAGGCTCTCATGTATATAAAGACAGAGCTTCTCCTTAGATAGTAATATAGACCTCATCCGCTTTACATTCGTAACGGTAGGTGTTGCATATATGGTTTATCTCCTGTCGTATGGCTTCAGTTGGGCTGATGCATAATCTCTCTAAGATGATGGTCATTCCATACTCAGCTGGAGATGCCACTGAGCTGGAGATGCCAGCTGAGTGCGCATGCATGCGTACAAGACATACAAAGACATACTCCGACTACCGCGTATATAAGTCCATGAATGTACCTGTACTTTAGAATACAATCAAGCTTCTCTAGCATCACTATTTGAACAGGTTATGAGCCCGGCGCCCGCTACAATCTTTACTAAAACTACTCTATTTATATCTTATGATTAAGAGCCTCAAAACCCCTAACCCACTCACAACCATCCCTGCTCATCAGCCGCAAAACCATCACCATCCATCACTCTACATCGTCACCTTCCTAACCTCCTCCACTCTAAAAAACATGTCAAACCAAACATTCAAGACCGATCATGGCAATGTGCCCAAGCTGACCAAGGAAAACTACCCTGTCGGGAAGCAAAAGATTCGCCGAGTCCTCATCGCCAAGAAAGCATACAATATAGTCACCAGTGTCGACCTCCTCTGTGTCGGCAATGGCGTCGCCCTACGCCTTCTACAAGAAAGCTGGCATGACCGAGCCAATAAAGCACTAGCACAAACACACCTCGGATGCTGTGACGAACTCCTTCCACTCATCAACGATATTGACGACCCTGTGGAAATGTGGGAAGCACTTAGGGACCACTTGACAATGCCCCAACGAAACTCGGCCGCACTCAAGTTCTGCGGAAGTTAACCGCCTCTCAACAATCGCCAGACGAAACGGTCACCCAGTACTTTACCAAACTAATAGCCTTCCGCAAGAAGTTGATCGGCACCAACGAAAATATCACCGATGACGCCATGAAGACACATATCTTCACTACCCTATCTAATTCATATGAAACGACCATGCAAATTCTTGAACAACGGATCCCTGCTCCCACGGCCCAGCAGTGTATGGATGCAATCCGCGAATATGCTGAGCGAACGACCCTAACCAAAGACATCGGAGATGCATCCACCGGAGCGGCCCTATACTCCGGTGGCGGAAATCGTGGCCGTGGCGGATGAGGTGGCGGACGCGCAGGTGGACGCGGAAACGGACGCCAGAAGCACAAATGCACATACTGCAAAATGGACAATCATACCACCAAAGGATGCGGAAAGAGAAAGCACGCTGAAAACGACACAAACACCGGCGGTACAAACACCAGCGGTACAAACACCGGCGGTACAAACACCTCCAGGAATGACGAACGTACTTGCTACCACTACGGTCTCTCAGGACACTTCAAGTCAGACTGCATCCACTTCAAACGTGCCCGGAATCAACGCAACAAAGTCAACAAGCGCTCTGCATCACTAGCCAGAGCCGGAGATCGCGACCTAATCTGACTGGCCGACAATACCACCGCTCTCACCGCAGCTTCTGCTCCAGCTGCATGTGTCATCAATTCCGGAGCATCTCACCATATGTGAAATGACCGCACCAGAATCAACTCAATAAAGAAACTTCGGCAGCCAATAGTCATTGAGCTCGGAGATGATAACACAGTCAGAGTAAGCCATCATGGACTCGTTAATGTTTCACAGGAGTGCGAAGTCAATGCTCTCTACACGCCTATGTTCCAGCTCTCGCTTCTCTCGATCAATCAATTAGACACAGCCGGGTACACATCCACATTTGGACGCGGCAAGTGCTCCGTATCATCTCCATCAATCACCATCACAGGCAATGGGGTGAATGACCTCTATATCATATCTCCCGCAACTGCACTCACTTCGATAGTGCCAAGCATGTCTACAAAGTCCACTTCGAGAAAGAATAAGAGAAAAAGACCATCATCAAGCGCACACATCACCGTACCATGATCGAGTGCACATACTACCATACCATCATCGAGCGCACACATCACCGTACCATCATTGAGCGCAAATACCACCGTACCATCATCGAGCGCACATTTCACCGTACCATCAATCGCGCACTCCACCGAGTCTACTACTACAAGCTCACTCCACACTGCCTCTCCAAGTGCAGCCAGCACCGTACCTCAAAGTCTACCCACCACCGTGCCTCTCACAATCTCAGAATCACGACTGTGGCATCGCCGTCTAGCCCACATTAATCCTACTGCCCTACGATCTCTAATTGATGGATATACAAAAGACGACTCAATGTGCACCGCATGCATTCAGGCCAAGCACAAGCAGAAGATCATCAAAGTCAAGACCAAGCGAATTACAAAGCCATTTGAACTCGTACATTCAGATGTGTGTGGACCATTCTCCACGCCCACCTCCGCCGGCCATCGCTACTATATCCTATTCATCGACGATTACACACGCTACACCTCTGTTTGGGTCCTTCCAGATAAAAAGTCCAAAACATGCATCTCAGCCTACCAATCATTTCAGGCCCGAGTTGACTCCATGGGATACGAAGTGAAGCGATTTCGGTGCGATAATGGCCGCGGAGAATATGACAGCAAAACCTTCCGACTGGTGCTCGCCGCTCGTGGCACAACATACGAACCATGTCCTCCCTACCCTCAGCATAAGAATGGCGTTGCCGAACGCATGATCCAGACCATCACCAAGAAAGCAAGATCTATGATGATTGACTCCCAGGCGCCACTTGTCTTTTGGGGAGAGGCAGTCAATACTGCAGTATACCTCCACCAGCGAACCCCAAACGAAGGCCTAACGAAAAGAGACGACCGCGACGGCTATCAAGCACCATATCTCACTCCATACGAAATGCTGCATGCATTTGGCAAGGCCTTTCACAACAACGGCAATAAAATCTCATACAAAGCTCCTCTCCACCACCTCCGGCGATTCAGCTGCTATGCCAGTCCACTTATACCCGAACCGCAACGCCATGGAAAATTCAGCCCAAGATCCAAGCCATGTATGATGGTCGGTTACGTACACGATTTGACTACACTTTGGAGGATATGGGACCCGGCATTCCGAGTAGTAAGATCACAGTCGAATGTCATTTTCGGTGAAGAGAGGAATACCCACGCTTCAGGTCTACCCGGAGACCGCACAGACATCTTTGAGCTACCAGAAGAGACGGAATATATTGAGGAAATCGACAATGGAGATGGACTTCGCCATGCACAAGTCAATGAAACAGGAACACAAGGCAATGAAATGGGTGGAGATGGACTTCTCCATGACCACGCAGGAAACAGTCGAACAGGTGAAGGCCACGGATGTGGTGATCATGACTGTACTGACGATGATACAGATCACTATCTGCCCAACGCTGACAACCGTCGAAGTCTCCCTGTAAGTACAGGTGTGAGATCCCGTCCTCCTGACGAGGAAGATGCACCACCAGTGTCCAGAGACACCGTCGTCCACAATCGACATCTCCGCTGCGAAAACGACAAAGCCCACCGAACGGCGGCCATGACCAAGCAATCATGCCAACCACCACGTACGAATCGCATCACAAGAAATCAGAGTAAGATCTCCGCAAATGCACTAATCATCATGGCAAAGGCTCTCGCATCGACATCCATCAACAGCGATCCATTCACATATGCGGAGGCCATGGACAGTCCACAACATGAGCGCTGGAAACGAGCAATGGAAGAAGAGGGAACATCGATTCTGCTCAATAACACATTCACAACTGTCAAGTCCCGGGAAGCAAGGCAATTACGAGTCAAGCCAATTGGCTCCAAATGGGTCTAGTAGACGAAACACAATTCTGATGGCACCATACGATACAAAGCACGCCTGGTCATCAAATGCTACGAACAAACGGACTTCGGAGAAACTTATGCCCCTGTCGGACAACCCACCACTTTTCGATATCTCATCTCCCTGGTCGGAAAGCATGGCTGGATCATCGATCCTTTAGATGTGGTCACTGCTTTTCTCAACCCTGAGGTGGATGACGCTGATATCTATATGACCCTGCCCGAAGGCTGGTGGGAAGGCCTCAATGCACCTACGATCGTTGTTCGACTAAAGAAAGCACTTTACGCCCTCAAAAAAGCACCACGACTTTGGCCCAACCATATTATCACCTTCTTGCTCTCTCTTGAGTTCACACAGTCCCTGGCCGACCCCAACCTCTCTCTCCGCAGGGATGGTATTCTGATGCTTTTGTACGTCGACGACATTTCGATGTTGTACCCAGAAGACGCTACCAAAGCTGCGATTGAAGTCAAGGTGAGGGTCTTGGAAAAATACAAGATCGCGAATCTCGGCCCGGCACGCCAATTCCTCGGCATCAAAATGTACTGCGAGGAAAACGGTACCAGCACCGGCACCGGCACCGTCACCAGCATCAGTCTTGGCCAGAAGGCCTTCATCACCTCGATTCTCAAACGATTCAATATGCAGAATGCTCACGGTGCATCAACTCCAATAGATCCTAATGTGAAGCTAGATCTGGCCGAGGATCGGGGGGAGAAAGAACTAAAAGATATCAAAGGCTACCAGGCAATTGTCGGCTCATTGGTGTATGCCGCACTGGCAACTCAGCCCGATATCTCATTTGCAGTCGCTGCACTTTGCCAATACAATTCCTGTCCTTTCACCAGCCATCTCACTGCCGCCAAAATAGTTCTCCAGTGTCTCAAATCCACCGCCGACTGTCGACTGCATGGTAGCAGCAGCAGCACTGGCAGCAATGACCAACTCACTGGCTACACGGACTCGAATTGGGCCAATGATAGTGCCGACCGCAAATCTCAAGGTGGTCACGTCTTCCTTCTCAGCAACGGAGCTGTGTCGTGGCAGTCACGAAAGGAAGATCTCATCGCCATGTCAACCCTCGAAGCCGAATACTTCGCTTGTTCCGAGGGCTCCCGTCAAGCAAAGTGGCTACTCCAGCTCCACCGAGATATACACGGCAAAGACGCATCTCCGCTCCCGATCAATTGTGACAATCAGGGCGCACTTAGTCATATCACAACTGGGATCATAAAGGCTCGCACACAGCATCTCGACGTTTGCTATCACAATAGTCGAGATCTCCATGCCCGCAAGGTAGTTGACTACTCCTACGTGCACACAAACGAGAATGTGGCAGACATACTAACCAAGGCCTTGACAAAGGATAAGCACGAGAAATTCACAATGGCGATGAGGCTATGGTAATAGAGGTCGATTTAAGGTTAGATTTAAGGTCAGATTTAAGGTTGGACTCAAGGTTGTTTCACTTTTCTTTTTGGGCACGCGGATTTCCTTGTTTCTCTATGGATGGCCATCCTCAGGCTACGGTAGTACTCTTTCCCTGCTCACTCTCGCAGGGTTTTATGGAGGCTACTATGGGAATCACTTTGTTTGTTTCATCTCTTCGTATCTGTTTTCTTGCTCCACGGAGCGTAGCAAGAGGGGGGAGTGTTGCATATATGGTTTATCTCCTGTCGTATGGCTTCAGTTGGGCTGATGCATAATCTCTCTAAGATGATGGTCATTCCATACTCAGCTGGAGATGCCACTCAGCTGGAGATGCCAGCTGAGTGCACATGCATGCGAACAAGACATACAAAGACATACTCCGACTACCGCGTATATAAGTCCATGAATGTTCCTGTACTTTAGAATACAATCAAGCTTCTCTAGCATCACTATTTGAACAGTAGGTGCCGGCAGTCTTGCGAGTGATGGACACATGATGCGAGTGATGCAGTCATGACGGAGTATGATACCCAATATACCCCCCAGCCGTATCTAGGTTACATCAATTGCACTATAACTTATCAAGTCGATCATCCATAGATTGGAGAGCCCACATCACTTCCTTGATCGGAATAACGGCATAACTACAGGCGAATCAGTAACTTCAGCCCTAGGCGTTACCCCCAGTCGCCCTGATTGGGCCCTAGTTTTGCAATAAATTGCCCGAAACTAGAGGACGACATGGGGTCCTAAAGACTGGTGGGTGGGAGGACTATAGCGAACTCTGCTCTTGATTCATGGCTCCAGCTGGGATAGTCTATTCAGGTGACCTCAACCTTTCTTACGGCGGCGAAGCCGCATCCAGTGCTCATATATAAGAAAGATACCACACTCAGAGCTAAGTACCACCCGGCCTGAGGTCTTTGAAGGCAGGGTTCCGACAAGTCCGGGCGACCTAGCATCTTCTGGGGCCCGAAGTCGGTGTCTAGGGTTCGGTCGGCTCCATAATCCCTAGGGCGTCCCGGACAATGAATGCATACACTAGGGCCTCGGCTGAGTACCAGCGGGTGCCGGTTGAATAATTAACGGAGATTAGTGGTTGACTACTCGAGTAGTCCACGGAATCCGAAGATTCTACTCTCCAATAACTTCGTCTAGTGGGTTAACAATGTATATACGCAGGATCCCCTCCAGAATAATCCGGTAGTCTACTGGCAATTCACACCTGAAGATTCCGTGGATGGAGAATTCGGATTAGAGATTGCTTCCTGATAATTGTTGGTTACGAATACATAATGGGCCTGAATATAGCGGCGGAAAATTATGCAAAATAGTATTTACTTGTTGGTATAAACCAGGTTGCTCTCCTTCCGAAAATAATAGCCTGAGAAGGTTTTGTCTCAGAGAATTGCGGGCAGAATTTAAATGACTGGAAATTTGTCGTTACAGTACGGGCATCATGGTGCCCGGACGGGACGGACTTTTGGAAAGCCTGATCGAGGAGAGCCAAGCACCTTACCCGGGCCCGAGCCTACCAGGCCTAAAGCCAGAGAACCGTCGGTCTAATCCTCAACCACCTTCGGGCCAATTTCCGAGTCGACAAAAATTGCTCTGAAGGATGCGGTGAGTATGACGTAGTAGTGGTGATCCCTCTTTACACATTACGCCGCAATCAGATTACTACACCCACCACGATCTTCATACCCAACAACCGCAGCTCCCCCGACATGGCGCCATCATCTCCCCAAGAAACAGCTCTATACTATCTCTACCACCCCTTCCCACAGGTCTTCTGTGCATCCGACTCCACCATGCACACGAACTCCCCCTCCCGAAGCACACTCACCCTCCCCACCATCGCTCTAATCCCCTGGCCATCCTTCTTCGCACTCTTCTCTGGTACCATTCTACCGCTTCAACAACTCCCACTCCGCTGAGCCGAATCTCTTTCCCGGAAGCCGCTAACCCAGGAGTACATGCTAGTCGGCAATTCAACCGGAGTTCATGAGAGCTTTAAGGAGAGTATGGGCGATGTTCTCCTGCATACTCAGGGTCTACTTGCTACAGACGATAAGGACAGGAGGTTATACTTTGCAGAACTGGAGATCGGAGTGATCGCGTCCGGGAAGAGTGCTTAGGTGAAGTGGACTACTACGATGCCCGATGTGGCAGCGGTCTTCGTATCTCCGCTGGTATGTTGGGGCGATCGCCCGCATAGAGTCAGGAAATTAGAGATAGGCCGAGCATAAAGATGTGATTTTAGCGCTGGCGAGGTGGATTAGGGATCCACTTAATTGGGTGTTCTCGAATCGGACGTGTCTGACGTTAGTATGTTCTTCCGTCGGAGTTGTTGAGGTCTGCTGATGGTTAGACTCAACGCTGCCTCAATCCGCTGACAAACTAAATTATCATCGGTGAGAGGGTAATGGTCCCTGTTTTTGGTCCCCGTATATTGCCTCTAGATTCTATTAGGCAGAACGATACTCGAGCGGGCAGCGACCAACCCACGCCCCCCTACGACGTCAGCCACATTAAAAACTTCCTTACCTCCGTCTCCCCGAGCTCCGGCTTCATCTTCGTCTCGAATCCGCCACCAGAATGGTCACCATAACCACCGTCTTCTCAGGCAGAAACCAAAAACTCATCGTACTTGGCACCCTCTGCATCTGGCCCTCCACCTCCGTCATTGCAAAAACTCCGCTATCTAACCACTAAAGATGAACTCCACCTTGCTGCTACCTCAGAGTTTGTCCCTCCTTCCCCCTCACCCCCGGTGGTTCGTATTAACCTCCGCAGTCAGGAGTAAGAACACACGGCCTTCCTTGGCCTCGCTGATTCGGCGCTACTTCCCAATGTCCTCGCTATAGCTTCCTGGTGCGGGCTCCCTGTGATTTTGATGAGCTATATCCCGCCGCCGTAAGAGATGTGCTTTAACTTGTGCTAGACTAACGAGGAGGAGGTACAGAAGAATGTAAAGAAGGGGCTCAGGGCGATGGACGAAAAGGGGATGAGGCATCCGGATTTGAGCACGGAGAATGTTCTGTATCATGCGGAAACCGAGGAAGTGAGAGTAGTTGATTTAGAGGGCATGGAGGCGTGGGAGAGGGCAGAGCGGAGCCGTTGATGAGGGTAAAGGAGGAAGTAGAGGTGGCGTGGAGGGGTAGTGTGGGGGTGGGGTGATATTTTTAGGTGGGGGTACAGTCTTGGTGTGGTGGAACAGTGATGGATGGTGTTTGGGGGTTTTATTTCTTTAAAGTGGGAGCATCATGTTGGTGATATCCATGTTTCACTGAGTTCAAGTTAGTGTATATTGACGGCTTTTGCAGGCTTTTCAACAGTCCGGGGAGCCGCCAGTTGTTCAGGCCCCACTATCGTCGTCCAGGGCGAGGCATGTGTTTTGACAGCTGGGCGTAGAGTGTGGATCTAGTAGGCCCTGGCGGAGGTTGCCGCTTCCTATCTCGGGCTTTTTAGGTTGAAAATTACTCATTTCGTGAAGGATTACATAGCGTACAACTTTCGTGCTCCAATGCTTCGCACAGAAACCTTGAAACAGGAGTGCATGGACACAAACTCCAGGAAACGCGGGTCACCCTTCATCACTTGCTTCACCCAACCATCACTCGTGTTACTTTGGATGCTTAAAGGACTTCTTGATTGACTGATCTCGAGAGCGCAAAGCTCGTATATATAGAGGCTCCATATCTATATCCGTTTGCATATGCGTTTGCACTATCTTCATATGAGCCGCTCTCCTTGATCCTGATACGAGCATGTATATCCTCACAAGAAACACCAACTTCTTACCATCCAACAAACGGAGCTGAATCTGCAAACGGAGCTGAGACTCACGATGTAGGTACACATGCAACACCCGTAGCTGAAGGGTATCTTTCGAGTTTGTCTACCTTACAAAAGGAGACTAAGACAGGCATATATATATAAGGAAGACACCGTACTAGCATCTGAGTACAATCTAGGCCCGAGGGAATCGAGGAGAGCCGAATACCTTGTCCGGCCCGAGGTTACCAAGGTGAGGCGAGTACCATCCCGGCTCGAAGTTATCTGTCTAAAGTCCTGAGAAACCTTCGGTCTAATCTCTGACGGCCTTCAGGCTAAATCCCGAGTCAACATAATTGCTCTGGAGGGCGTGGTGCGTACGACGTAGCAATGGCGATCACTTTCAAGGGTCTTATGCCATCAACTTCACTAAACCTTTACCCCGCATGCCCTCCACGATCTTCCTACCCAACAACCGCAACTCTCCTAAAATACCACCGTCTTCTCCTCAACAAACAGCACTCTACCATCTGCGATCCCCCCTACCACAGCTCCTCTATGCGCCCGGCTTCGCCGGAGCACAGGCTCCCCCTCTCGGAGTACACGCAAGCTCCCTGCCAACACCATAAAACTCTTACCCTCCTTCTTCGCCCTCGTTTCCGACACACTCCTACCACTCCAGCAACTCCCAATCCTCTCCACCGGCACACTCCTGCAGGAACCGCTCGCCAATGAGCGCATGCTAGTCTGTAATGACAACGATGTTTGCGAAAGCTTAAGCGGAATGTTGGTGATGTTCTCATGTCGATTCAGGATTTACTTGCTGCATATGATGAGGACGGGAGGTTATTCTTTGCGGATCCGGAAGTAGGAATGACCACGTCCTGGAGAACCGAGAAGGAGGTGAAGGGGACCATGACGATGCCTAATATGGCGGCGGTCTATACATCACCGGTGCGGGTTCCGAAGGTGCAGCGGGTGGATGGGGAACCGGATATTCTTGCTGCTGTGGGGGAGGTGAAGACGCTGAAGACGACTGATTGGTTATTTAACAATGTGTTTGGTAATCGCCCTAACATCTCAATCATTAATACAGAGGCATTCAACGAGTTTATGGGACAGCTAGTGAGGTATATGGACGAATCATATATGACGTACGGATTTTATACGAATTATGGCGCGACGGTGATTATTCACCGAAGGACGGAGGAGGTGATTTTGGAGTCGCCGCCGGTGTTTTGAGATAATTCCCCATAGGGTGGCGGTCGGGGCGATTTTATGCCGAGTGTAAGGATGTGTTTTTCGGCGTTAGCAAACTGGATTAGGGATCCGCTCAATCAAGTCTTCCCGAAGAAGACGGAGTCGGCTTTAGTAGGCTCTTCTGCTCGAGGCTTTTCGGTGTGATGACCGTTAGACTCAACACTATTCCTTCCGCTGGCAAACCAAACCATCGCCAGCGTGAGATCAGACTTCCCTGCTCCATCCCATACCGAGTAAAGGTGGATGGAGGGATAGTGTGGGGGTTGGGTGTGGATGTTAGCCGTGTATGCGGTTAGGGTGTGGGTGGTGGCGGGTGGTAGATGCTGTTTGAAGATTTATTTGTTGAGGCGGGAAGGTTATGTTGATGTTATCAAGTATATGTTTGTCTGAATTCAAGTTGTGTGTACTGGCGACGTTTGTGATGCGAAGTGAGATGCTATCAATAATTCGGTGATATTCGCACATTGAATCCTGGCGGCATGTTTCCCGACCAACGGACTTGCCACCGACATTGACAGAGGACATTGTGATGAGATCCCGTGTTGAACCGAGGTAGAGACTAACTAGGGCGGAGGAGGCGGAGCGCACCTGCTTCACATAGTTGTCCGCACCGCACTCAACTTACAAGCCACACAGTTCCGCTAAGACCGTTTTCGCTAATTATAAGTGCCAATGATTACGCCACGCTCCTCCGCCCAAGCGAGATTGACGCAAGAACATGAGTAAACATTAACTTCGGGAGTGAGCGTACCGTCTTCGATCACGCCATAAAAAATCTTTAGAAATCGAAAGGCTAAATTCCTCTCCATACCTACCCCATTTCTTCTCACTAACTGTTTTTTTCTGCCGCTGCTTAGATTACGAATGTGCAGAGTAAATGCAGTGACCACCGCCGCAATAGCTCGATTCTGATTGTAAGATTTGAGGGAGGGTAGAGTCGGCTAATCACGGCTTCTTGAATAAGTCACGGCAGTAATTAGCAATTGAATAGTATCCGGGTGTTAATGAAATGTGCTGGTGGGCTTCAGCGCACCTATTTTCGCCTTAGCATGACTGCTATATGTAGTGGTATTACTCTGTATGGATTCTGAGCATCAAAAGATGTCTTACCATCTTAAATAATACTTGGAGCTACTTCGTAATCCCTGATCACAGACACTTTTAGAATCCACCTAGTTCTTGTGTCTTGTGGTAGCTAGCATGATCTCTACAATTCAACTATACCAATACCAACAACCACACCCACCACCGTAACACCCTTCTTAGATGCCAGTGGAGACTCTATATCTGCGCTAATGCTTTTGAGATATCGAGCGAAGCTTCATGGCCTCTCTCGGATACGGTCTGTAGAGATGCTCTTCCTCGCCTTAGTATAAATGTATCCAGGTTAATTATCTTCTACTTTGCTCTAAAGAATAACGTCACTGTCTCTAAGTTTCTATAGCTGGTAGCTAGTTGTGTAAACGGCATTTATATTTCTACGTTTATGAATAGTAGTGACTCAAATGGTGACATGCCAGGTACTACCGACTAAAGTGTAGACATGTACCTACAGGGACATAGCTGAAGCACTTCGGGCAACAAGATGACAGTTTGTGCTGGCGGTGCGAGCAGGTAGCATAAACGCAAGAACACCTTTTCCGCTACTTCCAGCGGTAGCGAACTGAGCAGTAGGAGCGGGAGAAGGTGGTCAGTGTTGAGTGGACTTTCAGTGCGGTCATCACGTGGCATTGGGTTAGGGTTGAGCGGCGTAGCCGCATTCACTCTACTTGTGTACGTGTCAAATAGATGAATAGACAAGTCAATATACGCATCACCAATTTGGCAGCTGCACCATAAGTCGACGTACGCTTCCCTCTGCGCCAGGATTGGTCCAACAGTTAGAAGAGTAACAAGCTAAAAAATAGGAAGATGTCGGCACATGCAGAGTTCTGTGCTGTTTTCCACGGAGATATCCGACCAGGCGGTGATGGGCTTTCTTGCACTCACGGAGGTGGGGAAGTTCCCATGCCACTGAGTGGGGTTTTTTGTAGTATCTGTGTTGTCTCTTTTCTTCATTCCTTTGTCTCTTCTTTTGTGTATGGTCAGCCACTTTTCGCTTTCATTTGTTAAAGGGGAAGAATGGTTGGGGAAGGGGATTTTCCTCACCTAACCGGTCATCCTGAAGATAAGGTAAATGGACACTGCCATACTCCAGGTAGAGTGAATTCAGTATGATTAAAATAAACAAACAAAAGTGGTGACATGCACTAGCACAGTACTCCAGAAGAAATACGACGGTGTCGTCCCGGGTTGGTCACACTTGTAGCTACCTGCAGAGAAGTTTTATTCTACGACCGTTACACCCTCGTTAAGTAACGGTATGTTTTCCCTTACATACTTGGCAGCGCTCAAGATTGCTGTTAGTAGTATTTCATCGTTTTATTCCGTGTATTTCACGAGAAGGTTCACCATTTTCGTGTGACCTAAAGCTACCGCCGTTGATAATATTCCGTTCATATTAGCGACCTGTGGACCAGTCAGATCTAATTTAGGCGGGGAATAACGCAACAAGTATGGAATGCGGAGTAAATAGCAAAACCAACTGAGCCCAACAATGCGAGAGTGATGATGGTGAATGGAGACACTGAATTAGCGCGCACGGTGAATGCTACAAGTATTATGTACTTACTAAATTTTGTTCTGAATTTTGCTCACACCCTACTAGCACCCGTACCTAGCCTATCCATCATTTCGCGCTATACCGATGGACGTCGTACTTTGTCTTTCCTTAGCTATGACCGTACTGAGACTTTAGCAAAAAGTATTCAATTAATAGTTTACATAGATATGGTTAATGTAATTCTCCATGCGTGAGAAAGGGCAATGTTCTATCTCGTAGAACAGATTATAGAATTACTTTGACTCATAACAGTATAGGATGACGATAGGAGTTTTATTAGAGGGTGTATGGGTAGGGTTCGTAGTGGATTCAGGGTTTCTATATGAGGTTGCAGATGTCTACCCTCGGCATTGAACCATCTGTGTAGTAGCTCTCATCACCATAGAATAGATTTACTATCTTGGATGAGTAATACAGCTGAATATTACTTCAGACTTGTAACAAATTTCTAGTCGCCACAATTTCCGAGCATTGGATGGATTGGAGTAGGGTTACGCAACCATTTGTCGCGTTCAGTCATCGAAGCCGGGTGATATTTCCTTTTGGCTCCGCAAACCGATATGGCAGAACTCAATTTGCGATAAAATACGATTTGAAAAGATATCGGGCTTGACTGATAGCTTAATTTCGGTATAGACTTGCCCTTACTATTCCCTAGCAGTGTGTATTAACTATACTTCGGTGAGATAGGCCTCAGAAATTTCTTCGGGTAATGTTTATGAACAAGTCCTGGAATCTTGACGGCACCACCTTGCAAAATTTATTAATTTATAGTGTTTACGGTTTCTAAAGATCCGGTTTGCGGATGCGGGGGCCGAATTGAAATCCTCCGATAGCGCTAACAACGGATAATAGTGTAAGGGTGTGATTAGAAGCTGTTGAACATGCATACATCCTTGTTCTACCAATCCTCTAGCATTGTATGTCGGAAAGACAGGGATGTCACTAACTCTCTGTTCATGTACATGAAATTGATTTGATCTATCAGCTTTCCGATCTCTGCGTGTCCAATTAGCAGTCCACATCTGGAACCCAACGTGCCATACCTGCGTCACTGTCAATCGTACTCTCGGGAGAATTCCCTACGTGTCAAAGCACTATACTTGTGATAAATCTTTAATATGACTTGCTGGTCTACACAGAATCCATTCTGATACTCAGTATAACTAGACTTTCTTTCCTTCATAGATCGCAAAGGTCATTATTATCCCCGGCTACCGCGACAACATCCCGCCTCAGATATACCTCCCATACAACGGGTTTCAATTTTCACCAAGGCTGCATTCCTGTCCAGTTCTCTCCCGCTTGAAAACGCCTTAGCCCAATACCAAAAGCACACACACTTTCCTGCTACTTATATACCTTGCTTCAACAGGTTCCACCACGATTTACTCCCCAAAAGAAATGTTGCTAGCTAATTTTGTGACCATTCTAGCACTTAATCGCTAGTATGGATTCATCTGCGACACGTGATGGAACGACTCCCGCCCAACCGATCCCACCCTGCAATATCCCAGTCTGGAACCAAAATCTTCAATGCGGCAGCCGTTTCTGTAAGGTGCTCGTTTTACGCCGTGAGACATCCTGGGACAGCGGTTCCATGCTACGTGTCCGTTTCCTCGAAGGAAGCACGACCGTTCAAGCGAAGGTTATATTGACTCCTTGTCGATGAAGGTACTTGGAAGTTGACATTGCATTATATCACCTCCAAGGTCAAACAGTATGCCTTACAATGGACGTATTACGTCAATATTCACTATGAGTGGGTAACAACTGGTGATTCCGACATTCGTGTGTCTTTTGCTCAGCGGGAGGGGTGTTGGTGTATGGTTGGCAAGGATTTTCGGAGTGCCCCACAGGACAAACCGACAATGAATCTGGACTTGTCAGCCGAGAGTTGTGAGGATGCTTTCAGCCGAAAGGTATTGCGTGAATTCGGTCGCACGCTTGGGTATATTTACGGCCAGAGTGCCCATATACCTAGGAACCAAGAAGCGGTACATGGTCAGAACGAGGACAATTGCGAGAGTCAGGATGAGGTCAATTCCAATGCGTCTTTTGATCTCTCGTCGATCGTGCTCTATCCAATGCCAGTTTCTCTTACAGACGGCGTCACCTCTCATGGTTGCAACCATCCATGGTTGGTCTGTGACAATTCTCTCATATCGAAATCTTATCCGCGGGATAGCAATCTGGCAGTAGGCGGTTATCTGACCAATTACTGCGGACGCAAGAAAAACTCTGCAATTCTTTCCTTTCGCAGTACATCCTCTGTTCCCCAAGTGATGTTAGGTTTAAATACATTGGACATAGGCAACAGTTCCGACTATAACCTCAGCATCAATTCTTACGTTGATAATATGTCCGTAAACAAATTCACCATCCACCTCGACGCCAGTGGTGACAGCAAGCTATATAATGCCGGAGTGTCGTGGTTGAAATTATCGGCGAATAACCCGAACTTGCAGTGCGGTATGTTCAACACCACTGATTTTGGGGCTACGAGGGAATCTGGGAATGTGTATGCGAGGATCGAATTCGCCCACCACTTTCTCAAGCAGCCAATTGTATTTGCTGGGTTGACCGGGTTTGGTAATATTGACAATGGAAAGATCGAGTTATCGACCTCAAATATTGACTGCCACGGCTTTGATATTCATAACAAGAGCAAGGGTATTACGAAACTTTGGTCCACTAAGGCAACATGGATCGCTTTCCCAAGTGATCGATCTGATATCTTCACCGGTGAATTGAGAGGAGAAGACATTCGAGGTTGGCACGGGTCACTTTACCTCGCTTCCTCCTTTTATCGTACACCCATCATTTTCACCGCTCTGACTAAGTTTGACTTTCAACGAAAGCGTACTTGTAGTATCATGGTGAAGACTCGCGCGACGAAAACAGGGCTGAACTGGGAAATTGCGACATGGGCAGATACAAAACTTCATCTGGTCCCGGCTGCATACCTACTGATTGATATGTGACGTCCTATGATCATATTGGAGATGGCTAGAGTTAGGTGAGCGTGGAAATTTGTAGGGGATTAATGAAGTGGCCTTGAAGACTTGTTCTGCTTTTATGCGGTGTTGAATTTATTGTATTTCTTGCTGGACAATAAAGTTTGAGGACACTCGCGATTGCGTAATGAGATACTGTACAGACTATTAATTGTAATTACGCAGCCATTGAATTGCTGCGTCCACTTACTCTTTATCGCAATTATGGACAGTGTAATAGCTATATGAAGGATGACCCACGCATGTGCACAGATAGTATCCTTCATAGTAACAATCTAAATCTCATTAAAGTGACAGATTGTCGGTGATCCTAAGCGGCCCGGTATTTATTTTCCCGGCCGCCGCTAGCGTATGCCGGCCAAGCGTGTAATTTAAAAGCCGGGCCGGCCAGCAGATATCTGGCGGCCTGCATAATTTCGAGGCCTGCATAAACACGCATGGGCCTGCCTATATCTGCCTGAAATTATAAAAGCCGCCGGGCCTGCGGTATCTGACTGCTGGCCTGTATAAGCCTGCAGAAAGCCTGAAAAGCATACATCGAACTGTTTTATACCCTGCAAAGCTTCTGATAGGTGTAGGGGTTGCTCAATGCATTGGAAAATCGCGAGGATTGATCGCGAAGATGGAGCTTGAGGGAGAGGACTAGTATACTGTAATGGCGTGAGCAAAGCGATGGAGAGGATATGCAGACTGCAATAGCGTGTGTTTGACTTTGGTATTCATTTTCATTTTCGTTTTGAAGCAGTTGTGATTAACGTATTTTACCTGGTGACCGCCCATGACTGGGAAACCGACCACCCGCAGGCGGTATTTATTGACCCAAATGACCTGTCTTAACCACTCTCCCTGACCAAGTCACTACTGGGGGTTGACTACTAACCCCTTCTCTCCCTGTTCCATACTCCATAGCATCCTCTAGGTCCAGAATATCACCAATATATACAACAGAGTCCTCCTCCCCCCCATTCTCTTCTTCATCCCACCCCACTCCACCCACCATATCTTCTTCCTCATCCTCCCAATCACTCAGCACAATTACAGGTGCCTTCTTTGTACCTATGATCTTCTTTTCCACATGTTTAGAGCTCTTTGATCCCTCTCCAGATGATACTACCTTTGCTGGAGCCATTTCTTGGCGCATTTTGGCTTTGGTCACTTTTTCTCTGTCTAGCCTCTCTCTTTCTTCCCTGAGCTGGACCACATCCTCAGCTGTATATACACCAGCTTTACCAAGGTGGCGGCGGTCCTTTGCTGCTACCACATTGGTGTCCTTGGCCCCTGAGCAAAGTGTTCTCAGCATTTCATCTCCTAATTCCTTATCTGCAAGTGCACTCTGAGCTGACCTTCCCAGCTGTGCTACAAGAGCCTTCAGCTTAAGAGAGGAAGGTGATTATGGAGTGACAAGGTGAAGTGCACTGCGGGCTAATCGGCTTACTGCTCTGGGCTGTCTGGGGGTTGCACTGATCAGTGGAATGAGAGTGGCTGGCAGAGATTCAAATCGAGTGATATTTTGTGACTGCCGAAGAAAAACCTTGCGTGGGTTTAGAGGTCAGATCCCAGTTGCCTCAAAGGTACTCAAGATGTTATTCTTGGTATATGCTGCAGCTCTAGCATGTGTGACAAGGCTGTAGGAAAGAGTTAGAGTGGAGTATAAAGTGATATAGCAGGTGGACTTACTTATAAAACTGTCCTTTCTTAATTGCATTCCCACCTTTTCTAACCCATATATCCAGTTCATTGCTATAGCAGCACACCAAGAGGACCAAACAGCCCAACATCTAGAGGTTGACGGATGTGTGTAGAGTGTGCAGGAAGGCAAATAGGGTGGATATTTCCTTTCAAGCAAAAATCGAAAGATTGCCATGTTAGATGAGAGCCATGCCCATCAAGAATCAGAATACGTAGCTTGCCCTTTGCACTGTAATAGTCAGCATAAGCAGGAGGTCAATCTCATGGTTCAAACATCTTAGTAGTATATTTCTCAAAGTTCTGTTCCACCCGTTTCAGTCCCAGTACATTGTCAGTCCAGCCTTTAGTTGACCATGCAAATGTTGCTTGCTCTTTATGGTGCACGCCAGCATGCCATCCTAGTCGATGCCTAGACCCCTTGTAGATATACACGGGTGGTATAACTCTACCATCTGCTGAAATGCACTCTATAACTGTAACCAATTCGCGATTTCCATCCTGGGTATAGTGGGGATTCTGTTGACCTCCATGGCATATCACCGTCACTTTTAGAGCGTGGCCAAGTGGAAAGCCCTTTTCATCCATATTGTATATGTTTTCTGGTTGTGCATTGAGCTTTCTGACAAGTTTTCCCAGCTAGAGTGACCAGTATTAGCTGAAAATTAATATACATACCAAAATGATATACCTTGTGAAAAACGTCGTTCAAAATTGCAGGATCATTTGCAATAGCCCTTTGTGTATCCAGATGTTGGCTGAACTTGGTAGTGATGGCAGGATGGCAGTTGAGAAACCATGTCATCCAGTGTTTACAAAGTTGTCGTCACCGATGTGCAGGTTGAAGGGACATCCCAAATGCCTTAACCATCTTCCCTTGCAACGGATGTCCCAAGTCATCCAGAGTCTCACAAAACCCAACAATTCATTTCTCCTCTTGTGGAGTCAGCAGCTGCTCCTGCTTATGTGCTGCACCCCATGGCTGGTATCCTCTGAGTCGGTCTCGAAAGGTTCCATATGGGATACTGTATGTTGATGCAGCCCTGCAGATAGATGGTTCAAGACCTGTGTGGTACGCATGTTTGGCTTCGCGAATCTCATTCTCTCTTTCAATCGCTGCATCTCTGCACATCACTGTTCCCATGGTTGCATTGTTGCGGGGCAAGAATGAAAATTGAGTGTGTGAGGGGGGTAATTAACAACCCTGCTCTGGGCGCTTGCGTGCTTTTTTGCGTGATCGGTTGCTAGGCCGTGGGCGGTTAGACCGTAAAATATGTTAGTGCCGTACTAATGAATTATGACTACTTCATTGCGGTGTAAACAAATTGCTTTGGCTGGGCGTCTGGATGGACGCGCGCCTGACGTTCAAGGAGCACCACAACCGGTGCATGCAGAAAGCCAGGGCAGCCGAAGTTAGACTCCGAACACTTACAAAGATGTACGGGGTCGTTCCAGAGAGCGTCAGAGTCATCGAAATAGCTTGCGTCCAAGCGGTCGCACCATATGGGAGCGAGCTTTGGTGAGATCCCATAGATGTAGGCAGGAGAGATGATCTTCAACTCTTTCTAAATCGACAAATCAGATCCATTCTTGGCGCACTGCCCACTACACCATGGGGGGCACTGATGAGAGAAGCAGTGATTACACCCGCACCTGCAATCATAGACTCCAGACAACAACAATTCACAGCTAGACTGGGAAACGCATCCAGTAACCAGTTAAAGGAGCTACACCAAATCACCTCATCTTGTGCAACGAGATGCAGATTAGACAAGAAGGAGCATCAGCATGGCAAGACAACCGAAGGCCTGAACTGCCCGGCCCTGGGCGAAGATCCAGTGTTTGGGACTATCATACTGGACTGTTGAAGCGAATGAGTGAGTTGATTGTAGGTACAAGAGAGACGGACAAAGGTGCGTCTTAAATATGATGAGCATGAGGGCGAGCATCGTGTGAAGTCTAAAAGGGCAGTGATGGTGTGAAGTCTAATGAGACAGTCACGATCATGAACCTTAGGGCTTCCTGCAACATGGACGACAATAACGCAGCCAAGAGAGCCGCGCAGCACTGGGCAAGAGAGAATTGTTGGCACGGGATTTGGCCCGGTGGCTTTTGTGGCGTTTGGCCTAAGGCTGCGGGCATGAGGCCGGTGGCTTGCGGCCCCCATGGGCCGCCACCAGCCCCCAAGCTGAGGAGTAGGGCTAGCCCCGGCAGTGATGCCCGGCATTGGTCTCCGGATGTGATACTCGGCTTCGCCGAGTATGCTCTCTCCTTTCCCATATATATGCCTGTCTTTCTCTCTCTCTTTGCTCTTTAGACAATTACTTTTGTACGATAGTCAATTCAATATCTCTATTCGTACTCGATTGATCTCAACAGTAGGTAGGATAAAGTTATATCCGGACTTGCTTGGAACCTGCAGAGAATCTCAGGATTGCACAGCAATTGGTCGATGAGCAGCGCCAAGACCATCGGCGCAAGCCTTGACAATGATTGGACATTTTCCACAGGGGTTTTATTTTTTTTACTCACTGATCGATCCCAGGCCAGTACAAATGGCATTGGCACGGGTTTTTACCACCTGCCACAGGTGGTGGAATTTCCGTGTGCACCGAATCCGCTGTGAAGCTGCGCATGGAGGGCTTATCAGTTTTGGGACATATTTAGTTATGCGGAGACATATGGATTGTTTTTGTTCCTTTTCCTGTGGCTTCTCTTGTTATTTATACGTCTGTGGCAGCCCAGGGGGTCTGCTCCTTCACGAGGGGATGATGTAATGGCAGTCAGGATTAGGTTCTTGCCAATGGCACAAGACATGTCCAGGGCCGGGTAACCACAACCTCATATAGACAACGCGCGATCTCTCTAAGATCGCCAGCAATAATCTTACCTATCAACTACTCTATTATATTTCCACATCCACATGTGCAACTGTATCTTCCCATATACTCTCATACGCGGCCATATACGTATATACGGCCTTACTGATGACGTTTTCCAGCCACGTGATATGTCGCACAGGTGTGAAGGACCCAGTAGTCGGCAAGTTGCTTCTCTGTGGCCACAATGACTCTGATTACCGTGTCCTCATGGACTGAATTCGGAATTGTAATTGAGATGAGAAATAACTCAGTAGTGTCAGCCGGAGTCAATTCAGTTGGAGGCAAATTAGTGTCAACTCTTGACTTCTTCTCTGCAGCATATGAGGCCCACTTATCCTTGTTTCGACATTTTGGCGTAATATATTCCTTCTCTCCACATCCATGGCACATGATGCCCTGACTCTTCTGACCCCGACTTTCACTATTCGTACTGTCTCCCTTCGAGTTTGATGTTTGGCCGCGGACGTTTTTCGTGAGAAATAATCCGGTATCAGGTGTGACGCCTGGTCCTCTGCGGAGAGTGGCTTCGAAAGATAGTAGGTGGGAGGTAATGTTTCCAACCGTATCACCCCTCTTGTTGAGTTCGTGTGTCGAGTCAAAGTTTCGCCATTCATCGTCATTAGGGAGGTTTGAGAGGATATAGAACTTCTGCCATGTATTGTCAATGGTGATATCGCAGATCGCAAGGACATTGAAGATTTTCTCCTGCACTGTGATCGATTCAGAGACGGATGGGTTGAGTTTGCAGTCTGTTAGCTTTGCAATCTCATATCGACCATCAAGCTTGATGCCTCTTTGAAATCGGACTGAATGGCGTCCCACAATAGCTTCAGAATATTTAACTTATCATCGTTATATCTGCTGTGTATGGACGGCTCCAGGAATGCACAGATAGTGCCATTCGCCTTTTCGTAATTGTTGCGGTATGCTCTCCAGTCTCGGAACAAGATATTGAAACATATCAGATATGATGAATCCATTGATTGGGGTTGAAAGTCATATGCAAGATGGAGATGATCTAGTGCGGTAGGAGTAGTAGCTGATTCTGACGCGGCTGGGGCAGCAGGAGTACGGGGGATACTTTCTGAGCCGTCAACCACTCGCCAGGCATTAAGATGCTTCAGGAGATATTTAGCCTCTATTGCCCAGATGCAGTAGTTGTGCTCATTGAGTTTGGAGATGGTGGTCGATATTGAAATGATGGAGGACTAGAAGTGAACGATAGAAATTCTACTAATAGATGTCGATTCTGGTCTCAAAGTGGAGGAGGAGGAATGATGAAAACTCTACTAATAGATGTCGATCCACAAGGCAGCGGAGGTTCAGATAGTACAGCAGGCACGCCACAACAAGGAACAGATTACTATGTATCGTATAAGTGTGCTTGTGATGTCAAAGAACTTGAAAGCTCCGGGCTCATAACCTGATGCGACAATCAAATGAGGGTGAGAAAGATGATGATTGCTTGGACTGTCTATCGTACAGAGAGAGAAGAAGATAGACATATATATCGAGAAAGAAATCATCTCAATCACTAAGAGCTAATCAATACGAGAAAGCATTAAGTAAAAGCAATAAGAGAAGCCACTAAGAGAAAATGCACTAATGATGCCCAAGGCTCGCGGGAAAATAGCCTCCGCACCAAGCCCGAGGTTGGCGAGGAAATATTCTCTGTACCAAGCCCGAGGTTGGCGGGGAAATAGCCTTCGTACCAAGCCCGCTAAGTCTCGTGCATGACTTAGTCTCAATAGCCTGGGGGCTAAATCCCTTAGTCAACAAGACTGGACGATAATTTTCGGGTCAGAGAATTCTACACTGCTTGCGAATAAGCTACACCTTTCTTAGACTGTATAATGATGTGGCCCAGTAGCCTCTGTGATATCTAGACGGGAAATGGTTGAAATCGTGTAATATTATCATGATTCATTTTGAGGCCTACCATCCCCAATGCGGCCAGTTTTAAAGCCCCTTCTCCGCTTGTTTTAAGACTGGCAGCTTAATCGTGGTAGACTGTTCTTCCTATTCCCCGACAGGATGTATTATTTAATTTCGATGAGGCAGGCATCGGAAATACCATCCTCTAGAAATTGTACCCAAGTATTTTCCCCGTACTGAATAGTCCTGGAAAATGCTAGGCCACAGTTGTCTTGTATAACTTGATATTTCCTCATAGTACCTGTGTGATTTCTTCCAATTGCTGTGTATTTCCCCATACAAACTGTAGTTTCCAGCGCTTTCCCCCAATTTCTCTCCTCTAGGCAACAGCGAATTGTGAGTAAATACATGGAAAATGATCGGCGGTATTGGAAGTTACATGCAAATTGTTTTCAAACGCATGAGAAAATGTGGCGATGTTTTTAGACCAGCGAGCTATGATGTTGAGGTTTTCATTCGGTTCTAGAGACTGTATTTTGGCTTTTCTCTTTAAGGGGCTGTATCTTCTCGGACTTAAAATTTGGCTTAGAGTTATTTAGTGAAGTTTCTAGTGTTTCCTTCTATATGTCATGCTGTATTGCGGTTGGTAGCCGCGGTTATGGTGGTGATGGTGGTGGCGGTGGTGACGGTGGTGACAGTGGTGATGGTGGTGATGGTAATGATGGTGGAGATGATGGTGATGGTAGTGATGCGAGGACCACAGTGATGATATGACGATGGAAATGGTGGCACATGTCTGACCCAATTTGCCCCAATTTCTACATATCGTTTCCATGTTATTTCCATCTAGCAATTGTATAGAAAATAGTTGGTAAATACTAGTTTCTATAGCAAGAAAGTGTATATTCCATAAATAAATTTCCCTACAATTTCCCTACAATTTCCCGGACCCTATTGAGATTGGGTTCCCGATTTGTTTGTGAACGAGTTCTGGAAGCTTGGGCGGCACCACCATGCAAGATGTTTCAATTTGCACTGTTTATGGTTCTAAAAATGTGGTTTACTGATGCAGGGCTGAATTGAAATCCTCCGATAGCACTGACAACGGAGAGTAGTATAAAGGTGTGTGATTGGATGCTGTTGAACATACAAAATCGCCATGCGTCACTGTTCTGCCAATACTTTTGCATTGTACAGGAAGTCAGGGATGCTTTCATGCAACCGATATGATCCTTCCGATCTCTGCTTATCCAATTACCTGTCGACCGCTGAAACTCAACGTGTCATACCTACGTCACTGTCAATTATACCCTGCTGAGAATGCTTTACGTGTCAGCACACTGCATTTGTGATTAATCTTTAATATGACTTGCAGATCTACGCAGACCCCATTTCGCTATTTAAGATAACCAGACTTTCTTCCCTGCGTTCGCAAAGACGCATCATTATCCCCGGGTGCCGCGACAGTATCCCGCGTTATAAACACTTCCCATTCACCGAATCATAATTTTCACCTTATCTGAATTTCCTGTCCGTTCTCTAAAGCTCGAAAATCCCTTGGCACAATATCGAAGGCACACACACCCTCTACCCATATACCTTGCTGCAACAGGTACCACGAAGAATTACCCCCGGAAAAAAATAAATTGGTAGTTAATTTTGTGACCCTTCTAGTACTTATATTAGCACTATGAATTCCTCTGCGACAGGCGATGGTACGACTCCCGCCCAACCGATCCCGCCCAACCCTATCCCAGTCTACAACCAAAATCATCCAGGCAGCCACCATCTCTGCAAAGTGCTCGTTCTGCGCTGTGCAACATCGTGGAACAGTGGCTCCATGATACTTGTTCGTTTTCTCGACGGAAGCGAGGCTATCCAAACGGAGGTTGTTTTGAGCCCCTGTCGATGAAGATACTATCAGGTTAACATTTCTTGTGTATCCTTGAAGGTCAAACAATATGCCTTGCAATGGACATATTACGCCAAGATTCGCTTTCAATAGGTAACTGCAGGCAATTCTGACGTTCGTGTGTCTTTTACACTGCGGGAAGGGTGTTGGTCAATGGTTGGCATGGATTGCCGGAGTGCCCCACAGGAGACATCGACACTTAATCTGGATTTGTCGATCAAGAGTAGTGACGATGCTTTCAGCCAAAACGTACTGCGTGAATTTGGTCACACGCTCGGGTATATCCACATGAACCAAAACCGGGAAGCTGCGCATGGACATTACGATGATGGTTGCAAGAGTAGCGACGGGGTTGATTGCAATGCATCAAATTCCCCAATTGAACGTACCACCAATTACTTGGACTTTAATCTCTCGTCGATCATGCTTTATCCAATACCAGCGTCCCATACACACGGCATACCATCTCAGGATTTCAACTATTCGCGGTCGGACTCTGACAATTACTTTATATCGCAATCTTATCCGCAGGATAGCAGTCTGGAAGTTGGTCAATATCTAGCTGGTATTGACTGGAAAAACGCAATTGCTGGTGGTACACACTCTACTATTATTTCTTTCGGCAGTACATCCTCAGACCTTCGAGTAGTCTTAGGTTTGAACACGTTGGACATGGGCGGCAGTCCGGGTCCTAACCTCAGCATTAAATCTTATGTTACAAATGAGTCCGTGGACAAATTTACCATTCACCTTGATACCACGAGTGATTGCAAGTCATTTAAAGCCGGAGTGTCATGGCTGAAGCTGCCGGCGAACAATGTAAACATGCAGTGCGGCATCTTCAGGACCACTGATATTGGAACTCGGAAGGGACCTGGAAATGTATATGCAAGGATCGAATTTTTTCATCACTTTCCGAGACAGCCGGTCGTGGTTGCTGGGTTGAGCGGGTTTGGCGATATCGATAATGGGAAAATCGAGTAATCCACACCAAATGTTGACTGACACGGCTTTGATATTCATTTCGGTAGCGAGGGCAATTTGAAACATTGGTCTGCTCAGGCAACATGGATCGCCTTTCCACGTGATCGATCAGATATCTTCACCGGCGAGTTGAGAGGAGAAGATATTTGAGGCTGGCAGGGGTCGCTTTACCTCGCTTCCTCCTTTCATTATACACCGGCCATTTTCACTGCTTTTACTAAGTTGGAATTTGACCGAAACCGTAATTGTAGAGTGAGGTTGAAGACAGGTGCGACGAAAACGGGGTTGAACTGGGAAATTGCGGGGTCGTCAGACACAAAGCTTTATCTGGTCCAGGCTACATACCTACTGATTGATTTATGAAGTCCCATGATCGTATTGGGGGTGGCTAGAATTGGATTAAGTGGAAATGTCAGGGGACTAATGTAGTTGCTTTGAAGACCTGTTCTGCCTTTAAGCGGTGTTGAAATTTTGTAATTGCTGGAATATAAAGGTCGCGGTCACTAGCGATTGCACAATGAGACATTTTATGGACTATTAATTGGAAATACGCAGCTATTAAATTGCTGCATCTACTCATTCTTTATGGATAGTGTTACAGCTGCATCAATGATGACGCACGCATGCGTACAAATAATATCCGTCATAGTAACCAGCTGAGTCTCATTAAAGCGGCTACTTATTATATTTTCCAGCGAATAGATACTGATGGCAGCCTTTGTTTGAACCCGGATGTGGAGTAATAACGACTGACTGCAACTTTGTCAAATGCAGGGGCTTACAGCGATCCAATTGTTCCTAGGGACCCGTGAATGCGCTAGCGCATCGGAACTTACTACGAGGCGGGGAATAAGGGTAGAGAGAAAGGAATTAGGCACTGTCATACTCTAGATAGTGTAAATATATCAAAAATAGCAAAAAAAAAAACGTAACACAGAGCAGTAGAACTTCCCATGTAATAGTGGCACAATTGCTTCGTCACATTAAAATAACCTTCTTTTCCTCAATTACTTAACTATTCGAAGGATTTAAAGATTCTTCCACACCTGCCAATACGGCCTCAGAAGCGCACTATAATCACTATTCTTATTCCTGTACTTGCGTCATACCCCTGTTCGCGCCTTTGTGGTGTTTATGAAGAACTGACCGAGTCCTGGTGTTCCGATGCGGGATATAGAGCCACATAATTTATAAGGCTTATCAGAAGTGTATTCGTTCTATTTTCGGGGATGCCCTCCGATTTTCCATACAGTGCCCTCGGGATTATTTCGGATGTACCACCCTACCCTAAGCCGTAATTATTGTATCACCATGAAGTAAGTCCCATCCACAATAATATCCGAAACATTTACTGAACCAGATGCACTCGTACCGGGCTACGATAACGCAGAGTACGTCTGAAGTTCACCAGCTGTTGTGTTGCATGCGTACTGGGATCGCAAGTCTGAACATCGTCTGATGTCTTGTATGAGAATGAAGACTTGTATGACGATGGTGGCTATATGGGGATATGCATCAGGACCAGGGTGATGCGTCTCATGTCAGATCGAGCATCCGCGTATGCATATGGGAGATTGTACATATACGGGCCATTGGCCCTCGAGACAGAGAGAATAAAGTCAATCAACAAGTCAAAGAAGCATCCAAAGTAACACGGTGCGTTCAGTTGGCCGAGTGACCATTCGTGATGCCGTGTATAGTCCACGGTTGTTGTTCGTACCAATGTTTTCACCAGTCCAGGTGGACTCAATCTGCAGTAGAGCTCAGTACAGTCCGGTCTACTGGAGAGATTGGACCGGACTCGACCACGCAATGTCAGTCTTCCACTGGACCTTTCCAGTCTGGACCAGTCCAAAAATCATATTCTATTGCATAAGCTATAACGAAGTAAAAATTAGTACTACGCCGCATCAAAAACTTAATTCATCTCATCGAAATCCATCATTCTTCCTTCATCCAAATCCATCTCTGGTTAATCCTCACTCCGTACCCATCGCCTGCTGCACAGGTCACAACCTGCGGAGATTCAATGTTTAACTGGTCATATGACTTCATAGACTGCGTTACCTCAAGGACTTTGTTGTGCAGTCGATTACGCCGGTCTGTTAACATCAGCTTGTGCTGAGAGAATAATGTTTCAGCTCCCGCTGTCATTGCTGGTATGGAGAAAATATCGAGTGCCATGGCAGACAAGATGGGATAGATTGTGCGCTGAGAGATCCAGAGGTTGAAAGGATATGAAATCGGAGAGTTTGTGGAAGATGCAATATAGCAGCCATATTCCCCATACTCCGACTCTAGCGTGCACTTGTTGTCGCACGATTGCTTGTCGTCTCATGCCAATGGTGTTTCAACTGATTCTTTTATGGTGAAGATGCCATTTTAAAATCGATTGGCACAATGGGGATGTGGTCTAGTGGTATGATTCCTCTTTAGCATAGAGGCGGTCCGGCGTTCAATTCGCCGCTTCTCCATTCCTTTTTTTGTTTCCTTCCTTTTTTAGCGCATCGCTATATAGTGGGTAGCTCATCGGAGGAACTCATGACTTGCTGAGATTTTGGCGGTGGTAAAATACCGTTCACGCCTTGAGTGTATATCTTTGACCCTAGGTGCATGCTGTGAGTATTCAGTTGATGAGTGGGACACTTGAGGTTTATTCTTGATCGCTATGTACGGAGCTGAAAATCATTGTTGAACCGCATCTTTTAGCTCAATTCTGGAGTGATGTTGACGGGCTGGCCAATTCAACCGACTTTTCGTCATTGAAAAGTAATGGTGCATACGTCATCCGGCTGCCGATAGTCTCAAGGCTTTCCGCTAGTCTACCGGCTGTTCCCGTCAGTCAGGTGTTTTGCAGCACGTGAAAGATGAATAGCCATTCGAAGGCGGAACATCTTCCGATGCACGCTGGAGCACACCAAATCCTTCTAGATCATTATCAGCACTTAAGTGATCTGTATTTAGCGTTTACCTCATTAGGATTGGTGTTTTTTAGTGGCCTCTCCTAATGTGCTCACCAACACACCACCCCCGCCCTACTTTGGCTAGCTAGTCTGTCGTTGCTCTACCGTAGCTAGACTGCTGCATTGTCCCTACCCCCTGCTCTCGCTACTTTCCCACTACTCGCCAGCTGGTCCTGCTGATTTTCTCGCCGACAGTTCATCTGTTTCGCTGCCACTGAATTTTAAGGCCAACGGCACCACCACCAGATACCTACTCACGGTAGCTGACAGTCCGCTATGGGTACCTATACATAGCCGTAGGGCAGTCGAAGCCAGTCCCGACGACGAGTCCACTAAGTTCATGACCGAAACGAGACGGCGATGTCGGGCTCCGAGAGTTTATACTGTGTCCATTGCATTGAAGTCCCTGAGTGCACTTACTGTAATGTGGGTATTCATGCTACTGAAGCATGTAGCAAGAGAAACAGGCTCAGAGCCATCGAATCGGAATCGGCAATTCCGGAGGTGGGGTGAATGGCTCCGGAAATGGACGGAACGGCGAGCGGAAGAGCTACCTCTACGGGCTACAGGCCAGTGATGTCAACCGTCCCGTTCGACGGGGTTCCGTCCGAGATTTTGTCAGGACGGACGGGACAGTGCCAAGGCCGCGCGTCCCGTCCCAACTCGGAATGAACGGCATTACGGCGAAAACACCGTCCCCGGCCGATACTCCCCCAACCGTCTTCCACTATCCCGGCCGACACCAAGCATTTAGGTGTTATACATGGCCTGATATAAGTGAACCAATGTTAATGGATAGAGTTTACAGTAAATAGTGCGTGTAAATTTGAGATTTGATATAGTTCAACTGGTTTTCCAACTTGCGAATTTCATTATCCGCAGACATTTGCCGGGGACTGCCGGGGATGGGTGTCATTTCCGTCAGTATCAGTCCTGACTCAGACAAACAGCGAGTTGCCGTCCCCTCCTCGTACTGAGTGATCCCGGACGGACGGGACGGTTGACATTAATGTTGCCGGCTACTTGAAGGTGGATTGTACCCACTATTAATCAGCCAAAGAGTAACGCAACAGAGTCGATAAGGTACCACATCTCATGCCACTGCTGAAGACTGCAGTTTACACTGACTTGCAGACCATTTATCTACTCTTATCGTAGCTAAGATTAAAACGCTACACTACCATACTAATAGAGCGTGGTGATAAGAAGTGATCGAAATTGGCCGGCTAGGAAAACCTACACAAGCCTACAGGTACCACATCCATACGACCCAGTATAATACCGTACTCACGAACTTACCTCAACTGCCAGGCCGGAAAAGCCTGCAGGCCGGCCCGGCCCTCATTTCAAAGCCACTCCTAATGCCCGCCAGGCCGCTTAGGAACACTGTCCAAAATTTCCCTACTAGCCAGCTTCCGGTATGTCCATCTCAATCTATAGTAGTTCCGAGTAATTGTATCTGTCCAATTCACGGTTAGTCTATCTGTTGTTGACACGAGAAGGTGATCAATTGTCTATCGATCCAAAGAGAGGGAAAACTATGGACTTATATATGAAAGAGAGAGAAGGAAAACCCAATGCCGACTGCCAAAGCCGGAGCCCAATGCCGAGTACCAGTGCCGAGCCCTCCTCCTCGCCATGGGGGCAGGCGAGGCTGGTGGGGGCAGGCGAGGCCGATGGGGGCAAGCGAGGCTGGTGGAGGCAGGCGAGGCTGGTGGGGGCAGGCGAGGCCAATGGGGGCCGTAAGCCACCGGGCCAAATCCCTAGTCAACACTCCCCCTTTGGCCCAAGGCTTTCCAGACAAAGTAAAACAAAACCAAAAAAAACAAACAAAAGTCTGAGATCCTCCTCCGAGTTCCAAATCCCATTAAATCCAAATCCAAAGAAAATCCAAGCATACAATGTAGATCCAACCGGAATCCAAAATAAACAGTGCAAATCCAAATACACAATCTGAAGCAACGCAAATCCAAGTCCTGCCCGTAATCCTAAGTCCACCGAACGTACTCCCCCACGGGCCTTAGTAGTAAGCAACGTGGCAATCTAGAAGAGGTACGACCCCGAATCAAATGCCAGAGTCGAGGTTGGATTAGCCTCACTTTTCACCTTCTGATCTGCATATGATGCCCACTTGTCCCTATTCATGCAGTTCACAATCTTATGTCCATTCTCGCCACACCCATAGCACACGATGCCCGTCCTCCGGCTGGTCTGACCAGGTTGCCGACCGCGGCCCTGTTTCGTCACAAATAAGGCAGAGTCGGGATCAATACAACTATCTCGGCGGGGGGTCACCTCGAATGATTGCAACTGCGTGATGATATTTGCGGTAGTGTCTGCTTTCCCACTGCGCTCCAAGGAGGTCTTGAACATCCTCCAATCATCTGATTTCGGGAGGTTCGATAGGATATAGAATTTTCGCAAATTTTCGTAAAAGATTCACGGTTGCACAATGTCAGGTTCTCTAGCTCGTGCTGGCCATCGAGCTTGACCATCTTCTCAAAATCTGCGTTGATTTTCTCCCATGGTTCTTTCGGTTTCTTGTACTCTCGGTATCGCAGATGCATAGTTGGTTCCATCATGTCAGTGATCTGTCCAGATGCTTTGTCGTTGTTCATCAGCCACCACTCCCAGTGCCTGAGACAGCTATCGAAGTATGATTGGTATGCCGGTTCAGTTGATTCGGGTTCAAAGTTATAGTCAGAGTCTCGAGGCTCATCAGCAGCTTTGGGAGTAGTTGGGGTTTCGCCAGATATCAATGGTATAATCGGAGGCCTCGGAACACGCATCACGCAAGTAACAAACTTCCAATGCCCCTGCCGGAACTGGACGGTTTCCGCTTCGATGGCCCATAGACGATAATTCCGCTCATTGAGCTTGCTAACCGTGGCGGTCATCATGATGGGTTGTTGTCGCACAGTCGACAGGCGGAGGTCCTCACAGAGTCTACCAAAAGGGGGGTTGTCGTCACCAAGTCGACAGAAGGTCGTCACACGGTCGACCGAAAGGGTTGCCGTCACCAAGTCGACAAAAAGGGGGATGTCGTTACCAAGCCGACAAGAGGTCATTACACAGTTGCCCGAAGGAGTGGGGACACCAAGTCAACCGAAGGAGCGGGGACACCAAGTCAACCCAGGAGCGGGGACACCAAGTCAACCCACGGAGAGAGGGAGTGGACACCAAGTCAACCCACGGAGAAAGGCAGGGGACACCAAGTCAACCCACGCAAAAGTCGCAGGGCGTACCAACTGATCGATTGAAAGAGGTCGATTAGGAGGGACACGCCGGGCTCATAACCTGTTGACACGAGAAGGTGATCAATTGTCTATCGATCCAAAGAGAGGGACAACTACGGACTTATATATGAAAGAGAGAGAAGGACAACCCAATGCCGACTGCCAAAGCCGGAGCCCAATGCCGAGTACCAATTCCGAGCCCTCCTCCTTGCCATGGGGGCAGGCGAGGCTGGTGGGGGCAGACGAGGCCAATGGGGGCCGTAAGCCACTGGGCCGAATCCCTAGTCAACATCTTTACCGTCACCGCTGTCGAGCAAAGCTGTTGGCAGCTAAGCAATGACCTTCTGCTTGGCTACCTCTATTAATTCAGATCTAATCAAGCTCGCAAGCTTTGGTCTAACTAATCGCAAAATGTTCTATAAAGGAATACACATCATAAATATAATTAGGCAGGCGATTCTGGATTTGAATTCAAGCTCAGTTTAACAATAAGCATTTGCCACAGATCAGCCACAATGAGTAGGTACGTACCACCTGTCAATCAATGAGAAAGCTTCGAGCTGACAACCATGTGTAAAACTATTAGAAAAACACACCGACTCGGAAGTTAGCGCTCAGAAATCAAATGTAACACCATAGAGCAACCCATCTGTTACTGTACGGCAAACATTTCGCATTGATGAAGTCTGCGGTTGCATGTTTCGGCTTACCACACGTAAACCACATAATGTAGTCTACAAGCTTTGCTGTAACCGCATGCATCCTATAATTGAAGTTTGCGAAATTCCATGATTTCACTTTCTGGTCTCTGATTTAGAGGGTCTCTAATATATCCATATTCATGGTAATAATCATCCGAAAGTCTCACTTCATCCACAATCGTGGTAATTTCGAGGCGAAAATACATATGGTTTTGGTGTGGAACACAGGTGAGCGAATTAAATTTCGTTCATTCCATTTCTATAGTGGTGGATAGGGTGTCACACTGGGATGACGAACTCGCCGCGGGGCAGGGCTGGCAACATGCACATCCCCGCGGGTATGTCTGACGTCCCATAGTCATACGGGTATACATGCCAGACCGTGGGGGATGTAAGGTATGCGTGGGGACCGAAGGAAAACTGGTGTAGCATAGTGTCTCCATGATAGGATGGTGACGTAGAGGTGACTCTGCCAGTGGTCATTAGAGTTTTCTGGCCACCATATGGCCTGTGCAGGTGCTACCACCATCCAAATCAGAATGACGGTTTATACTCTCTTGATGAATAAATATCCTGGTTGTCAGCTGGTGAGTCCAATCCACTGATACATTACCCAGAATTCACCTTGCCTCCAAAGCGAAAAATCCAGGCCCGGCAATGCAAATGCCAGGCTGCCTGATGCCCTTAATGTTCTAGCTGATAAGGACATCCTTTATGGCCAGCTGGTTGGGGCACATTTGTGGGTTGATATAGTGCCCGTTACAATTCTCGGGACTGTACATGAGTTGGCATCTCAAGAAGTCAAACTACGATAGAGACCAGGGAAGAAGATCTCCAATGCAAAGAAGGCCAGCGAGGCCTTTGGTGATTTGCAGGAGAGACTGATGATAATCCCTCTCTTCATTGATGACTACAATTCCAACATGGGTGGTGTAGATATAGCAGATCAACAATGCAGCTACTAGGATACCCAACTCAGCTCCATTTGGACATGGTGTCCTATGTTCTTCTGGCTGTTTGATACCATTGTCACAAATGCCGCTTTCAATTATCAGGATATGTCTGAGAGTTCTAACAGCATCACAAATAAGGAGTTTCGCCTGCAGTGTGCTTGGGGGTTGATCCTGGCTGGGTCGGGACGAATTTCCACCAAACAGATTGTACAGTTAATTATGGCCAAATCTTCCTAGTCAAATGTTAAAGAGGATACCTCTTTACCCCTAGACCAAAGGTGGCACTGTGGGCAGCTTTCAATCCACCTTGAGGAGGGAAAGCGATTAGGGTGTTGGCTTCGCGGCAGGAAGTACAGAAACAGTCCCTCAAAAATACGAAATCTTCACCAAGAACTTGTTGGGCTCGCACTCAATCTCACTGGCGACTGTATCTGAATGATGAAAGGAATTGTTTTGTTCTGTTCAACCAGCTGTTAAGGGGTGTGGTGGGTGGTGATGCAGGGAGTGGAGGTGGGGTAGTAGCAGGAGGGGGTGGTTTTTGGAGGGGTAGCTGTGTTGACAAAGCCACACATGATGTAATTTACAATTCGTTTAGATAGAAAGTTATATTTGCTACTACCGATGACTTTATTGAAAGGTGAGACACTGGTAGTGTGTTTTAGGCTGTGCTCAGGGTTGTTGCGCAGGCGGACAGTATGGTCTGGGCGCCAGCTACAATCCAGGGGACAAAGCATCAAGATTCCGAAATGAGAAGAACAGCGGGATGTGAGCATTGTGCCAAATTTACCCCGATTGATTCCGCCGGAATGGATGTCACAGAGGCAGGCTGAAAAGGTGATGGTGATGGTCAATGAAATTGAAACAAGGAGGAATAAGTGATTGAAGCAAAAGTATGAAACATTGCGTCAATGTTTGCCCGGCTGTATTATGTATCTTGACTAACAGTTGTAGTTAGAGATGTATTACTGGCAAATGATGAGTAGTAGCTGGTGAATATCGGTTAATAAACAGATCTACAGCAGGTGCAGTGAATCTGTTGGCAAGATACATACAGTGAAGTATTATAAGAGCGAAAAATGTAAGAATATTATTGCGCTCAGCTTGGTCTCAGAGCCAAGTCTCAACTGGTCCGAAAGACTAGCAATAACTTTTAATGATAATGAAAAACTGTCATCGATGGCAGCAGATGTCGAATTGACAATACATTAAATGTAGCATCAAGGCAGCGTCAACGAGTTATTGCTGGGGAAGTAGGGTGATTAAGCAGAGATTTGGTCGCTAAGATGGATAACCGATATGTGGGCAGCAGGCATAGCCAAAAGAGATAGCAACTGGGTCACTGACCCATTCTGAGAATGAGCACTAATGGAGCATCAACAATTTTTCGCTCTGTATCTTGGGTCATTTATATTCCAATTGGTTGCAGCCATCCACTTATCATATATTGGCCGCCTTTCCTGGCAAAAACAACTGCGCCATACTCACTGCCGCATCTTGAAAATGAGCGTCTGCCGAGAATCAGAGATTTTTACCTTCCTATCATTTGTAATGTATGTTCCCGTTTGCTGCAGACATCTATTGTTCAGATCTTGTCAGCATTTACAGTTCAAAATATCAGCGACAGGCTCCCTGCTGCATCCTGACAATGAGCCTCACCGGTGTGTCCCGAGTTTTTGTTGTTTCTGATTTGGTAATCAAGGTGTGGTGAGGATCTTCACATTCATACGTGAACTATCGACTCCTTTGATAAGCTAAAATTGCAACATATCAAATCTGACACACAGATTCCAAAATAATCTATATTGCATTATGCAAGGAATGCAAAAACGTATTACTTGTTGTTGAAGATGCAATGTTGATATGATACAAACAACAAACCGCAAACACAAGAGCCTGATATAACTATGTACATGGACCCGCTGGGTAACCTGCTGATAACGCGCCGAATTCAGACGAGTTGGGAGTTTACTATACAACCATACCCGAGTTGGCAGTTCAGGTTTATCGACAACCTGGAACGTTCATCTGGCACACAGTCAGATTCGACCTGGACTCAGACCTGACATGGCAATCCGCAACAGTTGCTAACATTATGTATCGCCAACGGCGATTGTGTCCTGTTATAGCCATATTACCTTCATGACGTAGTACCTACTCCTGGGAGTTACTTCTCAACTATATATGGTAGGGGGCAAAGATGACTAGTCAGTTATGTATGATAACTCTGAAACCTGCATTGCCAGTCTTAGAATTGTTAAGAGTGTGGATCGTTTGATAAATAGTAGCCATACCAACAAGGAGAAAGGATATCAATAACATTATATCAAATATACAATCTACATTACGATTTATCAACGGATACAAATGGACCTTCTCAACATGATGGTTGAACCTTCAGTATACTTCAGCGTATTGTGTATTAGTCTTGTATCACAGTCAACGATGATGCATCTTTGTTAAAGACCAGAGTTCTACATTCATCTTCACTTCTGTATCACGGAAAACTAATCACACTTTACACTGGATTACTCATTGTACCTTTGTCAAAGCAAGTCATTGATTGGGAAGCAAGCAAGATGGTCCTTTCGAGTCCGAACGCATTCCGAGGAACCAGCCCGACAACATGGTGGTATACAGGATACATCTGCCCCGATACTCTCGAGTCAGCACTACTCCTACATCAGCAAAATGTAAATCGGTTCGGAAGCCACATGCAACACTCCCAGACAATCCGGTAGACCTCACCGGTGCTCGCCAGTGATTCCAGATGCTCCCAGGCCCCTCTGGAGCTAAGCAAAGTGCTCTCAGACTCTGCAAGAGCATTCTCAGGTACTCCTGAAAGCACCTGCAATCATGGAGGTGCATTCAAGATGCTACAAGATTTGACTTATAGGATAGTTAAATTTGAAGCATCTGAGACTTCGAGAGCAGCTTCAGACCTCTGTGCAGCTCTGCGGGAGACTTAGTGATATATTTCTAACAGCATTGGATCTTAGGGTTCCATAACCACAAGGAATTTCGTGTATCTGATTCGTCTTTATTAGAGTCACAAGAATTGCTACATCATTATATGCCATGTATTATCTATCGAAGTCTCTCTATAAATATACATACGGCCAATCTGGCTGCAGACGGTACTGGAGCGTAATCGCTGGAGCACGTCGGGATGCTGAGTGATAGACCTTAGAGATGGACTTGGGGGCCGTGAGTGAGCAAATTTGTAGAAGCATTTGATGGCCGTGACTGAGTACCTCAGAGATGTACTGGAGGCCGTGATAGAGTGTGTTTGGAGATGCACCTGGACGCTGTGATCGTGTAACTCAGAGATGCCCTGGGAGACCGTGATCGAGCAAGTTTGGAGAGGAATTTGGAGCCCGTGACCGAGTAACTCAGAGATGCACTTGTAGGTCGTGAGAGAGTGAGTTTGGAGATGCACTTGGAGGCTGATATTAAGTTGAACTCAGAGATGCACTTGGAGTCCGTGATCGAGCGAGTTTGGACGCGCACTTGGAGGCCGTAATCAAGTTTAGTGTCAGCAATGGGTCCAGGTAACCCGCCAGCGGTCCGGGTTTGGACTGCAAAAACGGGTCGGTTCAGTTCCAGAACAGTCCAAAAACCCGACCTGCAGACTCTTGGTGGGCCAAACCCGGACCCATACCCGTCAACCCGCATGTTTCGCCGGTTTTGGCTACACCCGTCGGTTGCAATCTCCGTTTCTGCGTTTCGGGTTTCACATTTATGGTCACATTCAGATATGCTACTGATAATCGTAAAATATTGACCTTGCTACGTCACAGTTCATTTTCGACGTATTAGCCGCCTTGATGTGTAAAACAAGAATACTCACGTGCCCAACCACATCCTGAAAATGAGCGTCAACAGAGCGTCAACGATATTTGGTCTTGCATCTTCGGTAATATGAGTGGTGCGTGATCAGAAACATCCATAAAAAAGGATATGAAAGACTTTATAGGCAGATATGTACGGGATATTCTAGCCACATCCTCCGGGACAGTAACAACTTATTTCATTTACAGAGCTACCACTAAGTATTCTTGAGCCTTTTAGAGTATAATAACAGTCAAAACGATTTATATAGACAATAACCGCCTCATCACCATGTGATTAACCATGGTGGAATGCGAACAATCGTTGACACTCAGTTGACGCTCATTTTGAAGATGGGGCAGAAAGCGTTTCACTTCCACTTTTGCCTATAAAGGCAGTTAATAATCAGTTTATGACAATGTACAACCTGTCGCCCCCCAGATTACCCATGATACATGACCAACAATCGTTGACGCTCCGTTGACGCTCATTTTCATGATGGGGCATGGAGGGTATTGCAAGTAGATTTGCCTATAAAGGCAACCACAAATTCCTTTATGACAGATTATACCCTATCAGAGGTGACATTTCCCAGAACGCATTACCAAAAATCATTGACGCTCTGGTGACCTCATTTTCACGATCGTGCAGGCTGGGTATTGCTATCTGTTTTGCCAGTAAAGACAGCCAGAAATTCCTTTATGACTGACTACAACCTATCGGAGGTGTGATTTCCTAGGACAAATGACGAAAAATCGTTGACACTCTGTTGACGCTCATTTTCAGGATGGGGCAGGGAGGGTATTGCTAATTGTTTTGCCTATAAAGGCAGCCAGAAATTCCTTTATGACTGATTAAAACCTATTGGAGCTGTGATTTCCCAGGACACATGACCAAAAATTGTTGACGCTCCGTTGAGGCTCATTTTCACGATGGGGCAGGGAGGGTATTGCTATCTGTTTTGCCTATACAGGCAGCCAACAATTCCTTTATGACTGACTACAACCTATCGGAGGTGTGATTTCCCAGGACACATGACCAAAAATGGTTGACGCTCCGTTGACGCTTATTTTCATGATGGGGCAGTGAGGGTATTGCTAACTGTTTTGCCTACAAAGACTGCCAGAAATTCCATTATGACTGATTACAACCTATCGGAGGTGTGATTTCCCAGGACACATGACCAAAAATCGTTGACGCTCTGTTGACGCTCATTTTGCCATGGCTGTATGCACAATATGCAATCATTAATTTTGGCACAGTCCATCATTCACTTTGTTTTGGCTGCCTTTCTGGCGTTTTCATGTACTTTCTTCTTGATCACTACGTTGTTCTTTAATAATACATGGATATATATAATAATAATCTCCGAAATGTCTTTCGGTCAATGCTTGTCATCAGTCGCAGGATCGCTTAATCCGCTGCTTTTGTCTTCAAAATGAATGTTAGCTGCAGTACCACACAACATATTGTGTACTAACCATGATCAGTCAGCATATCTGGATCAAAATCAGTATCGAGCTCAGTATCCTCATCATCTTCGACAAATTCCGCAAAGGGATGAGCTGTATGCGAATATGTATATCCGGCCGGCAAATTGACGATTTCAGACAGTTGAGCTCCGGAAGTGTTACCGGTTGGGGCGGGTAGCGTGCCGCGCGGAGGTGGAGTCGGCTCGGGAGTCCACACTCTGCATCGGGCGGGGGGAGGTTCACCTGTTTCTTTGCGTCTCCAGCGTGTCTGCGGATTCTTTGCGGTGCCATTTTGTCAAGGAAGGCAGCCGGATGTTTGGTTATGATGAAGCATTGCACGGTGTCTTTGTATCGCAGCCTTCACCTTTTAATGCCCAGGAAATTCAACACCCTGCTTCTTCTCTTCTCAGACCTCGGCGGGTGGTTTCTTAATAAGATATTTCGTTTCCTCAATTGCGGTGCGCGAAAAGCCTTCTTTGGCCAATTTGGCCATATTCAATGCCAGGCGCATGTCGGACTGTTCCAGCTGTACCCGACCTCCTTGCCTTGCCATAGTTGCAGACATGTTGAAAACCTACAAGACATTAGTTGATGCTTCTATCAATGATATTCAGCTGTTACCTATACCATATACGCTTCCGTGGACTCCTCTAAGGTGATTAAAGCCTGTTTCGTCCTCTCACGGGGACGCTTATCAGGAAATTCATCTGCGAAAATCCCAGAAATCACAACATCATGATGTTCGATTGCGCAGACTGTGCGGACAAATGCCTTTGTCGACCATGGAGGTTTCTAGTTACGGGCAGCGATGAATTCGTTACGTAGCTCTCTACGAACACCCGCTGTACGTTATACAATTAATTGACCGCTGATCGCATCGATATGGATATACTCACATCCCACCGTATGTTGCTTCTTATTTTTCCTGCTGCCAGTCTAGCGGATGATTTTTAAATGTGCATCCTGGGTCATATGTTTGGTGGCTGCATCGGCAGCGCCGCAGTGAACTAAGTTGTGTCTGCGCTCTTGTTGTGTGCCCAGAATGTCCATATTTGTTGTCGCGGCCGCCAATCTGCTGGTATTCGATCCGCTCTCACCTGGCGGAGGTGGTTGTGTATCCATGATGTGCTGGTGTGGAATACGACAGGAAGATGATAAGGAGAGGAAGTGGGAAGTGCTGAGGACTATATAGTTAGCTTCATGTCAGAATTGTATACGTAGCAGCCGACATGACCGTTATGCTCAAGATGAATCCTACTGAGTATGGCTGCAAGTTGCAGGGGTTTCTCACCACCCCGCAATTTGCAAAGAGTCGGTCTGATGTTGTTTGTTTGTTGACAGGGATAAATTGGGGTGTAAAACCTCCGGAATCGCCCAATTGCTAGATATTAATAGGATGTAGTTCGAGTGAACGGACGTCCGCTGATGTTTGTCTCAAATAATCCCCGGGATATAACATGAAACAGACGCTAACAATCATGTCATGTTGTACGGTTCGAGTCACTATTCCTGATTTATTGACAGTCAAGAGACCGATTTTGCTTTGTTCAAGATGAGTAAACGTACTAACCTTGACATAAAAGACGCAGCTTACCTCGATATTGTCCATAACTTGCAACATCCAACATCTCGCCCAACAACAAAGTCCACTAAAATTACAATGGTCAATGCTATGAAAATGAACTTTACACCCCTTCCGGCGGGCAGATACCGCCAATAGACAGAGTGTTCAACCCAATGACATCATCAAGCGAATGCAGGCAAGAGCGGTGTGGAGGCAGAGAGAATCCGAGCCCTTGGGGCATTGCGCAGCTGGAGATCCAAAAAGAAGCTTGCGGCGGAGAAGCGACGAGAAATGCACTTCTTAAGCATTGAGGAAAAAGAGAAATGGATTGAGGATTATGTGGAGAGAGAAACCGCTGGGGCAAGAAAGCGAGCTGAACACGCAGAGGCAGCGGTTCAACAAGAGCAGGACGATATGCCGCATGCTGAAATAGCGGGATTGACATCCAGAGAGCCCGAAAAGACGTTTGAGGAAATGCTGGTTGTTCTCGGAGACAGTCTGAGTGATCTTGCAAGTTCCGACGATGGGGAGGATGGGGAAGAGGAAGATGATGAAGAGACTGAGCAGTGCAATTTCAGCGAAGATGACGAACCCGGCTGGGTGATGGGCCCAATCACCAAAACGGTCCAGCAGCGCATGGAGAGGTTTCGGCAGAAGCAGATGAAGCTCGACGAATTGACTCAACCGGCATGGGAGGGTGCAGCCGACTACTTCCGTGAACGAGATACAAAGTACGGCACCACCGAATTGAGGGTTCCGGCAGTCGTTCAGCCGCAAACAAATGATAACGCTCCGGCACCTCTATCAGCAACATTCGGAGAGCTGATGGAGAGTCTTGACATTGTCCCCGGAATATCTCAAAGGACGCAAGGAACTTCTCGACCAGGAAGTAGTCATATTAGACTATGTTCGGTGAAGCCACAGTCTAAATCGTTCATACCTGGTGTTGAGCCAGCTGCAGAGCCTGATTCGTCAATGTTGCTGAATGCGAAGCCAATTGAACCAGTAAGCTTTTACTGTGGCATATAGCCTCCAGCTACTTACCATATAGATATCGGATTCCGACGAAGAGATGGTGACGGCTCCTGTGTCTGCGGAAGAATAGATGTGCAAACTGTACTTTTTGAGGTCTGATCGCGGTGAAAAGCAAGTTGTTTACCAATTTTGCTACTTGTCAGCTTTTGCTTGATTTCAGTGACCAAATTGTGAGACATGATAATTCGTCTGTGCATGTGCAAGGGTCGAACGCACCATGTGAGAGTTTTAAAATCCAAATCCGGCTGTAAGACGGCCATCACGTTCGATTTCATTCTGCAAGTGACTGTTAAGTGACAAAGCAAAAGCAATATTTGTGACGAAATGTGCTAACAGAATTTATGTGAGTGATGTCATATGTGTCAGAGTAAGAGCGGTCAGTTCGCATGACGAATCGATCTGAACGACAACCGTCATGCCGTATTCATCCATGTATCCAACTGCACAACTCTCCACACAGACCTGGTGCACATGGTTGAGATAGTTGAAATTGCTTGTGGTACGTCATGGAAATCGAGGAGAAGGAGCTGGATAAGGTATGGTGAGGAAGTCGAGCTATATTTGCCAAAAACTAGTGAAATGATCTACATGCCGTCAATTGCAGGCCGAAAGCGCAGGAATGTGATAGGGCCACGTCATTTCTCACTCAGATAGCGTTGATAGCAGTTGATCAAAAATTGAGAGGTAACAAAACTCCTGGATGCAAACGATAATACATACAAATGCAATGATGGATGTCAAAACTGTGTATTTGATTCGTTGCATACAATTATTGAGTGTACAAAGGCTGTTTCGATGTGATTAATGTGAGCGTCAACGGAGCGTCAACGATTTTTGGCATTGCGTCATGAAACATCCAGTAGGCTGTGCGGTAACAGCTCTTCATAATCAAACTATCGGCCGCATTTCTATTGAACAATGGTGGCAAAAACTGTTCTACTATGTCTTAAAAATGAGCGTCAACAGAGCGTCAACAACTTTTGGCCTTGCATCTTGGAAAAGGCATGGGGTTTGCGGCGACGTTACCCCATAATCGCGCTATCGGCCGCCTTTCTAGGCAAAAACTCTTGCAACAACATTGCTACTATGTACTAAAAATGAGCGTCAACGCAGCGTCAACGACTTTTGGCCTTGTATCTTGGATAATCCTAGGACTGTGCGGCGGCATGAACCCATAATCACATTATCTGCTGCCTTTCTAGGCAACAACGGGTACGACTACATCGCTACTCTGTCCTAAAAATGAGCGTCAACGGAGCGTCAACGACTTTTGGCCATGCATCTCGGACAATCCGAGGGCAGTGCGGCGATATCAACACATAATCGAACTATCGGCCGTCTTTCTAGGCAAAAATGCTATTGACGACATCGTCACTATGCCCTAAAAATGAGTGTCAACAGAGCGTCAACGATTTGAGGCCTTCCATCTTGGAAAATCATTAGGCTATGCATCTACAATGATCTATAATTGTACTACCGGCCGCCTTTCTAGGCAAATATGCTTCTGACAGGATCGTAACCATCTCCCAAAATGAGTGTCAACGGAGCGTCAACGATTGTTGCGCTGGCATCTTGGATAATATAACCGGAATGGAACAAAGATAAACCACAAAGAACCTATCGGCAGCCTTTATTGGCAAAACTGCAAGAGTTGATATCTCATCCGCCTCCTACAATTGTGCGCCCACGGTGCGTCAAGGCTCTGAACGCTACACAGCAATAAACTGCAGTATGCTGTCCCTAAATGGAGGTTTCCGCGGTCAGTCGGTGCAATCTGTCCTTGTATTCAACATCACAAATATGCATGCAATGTCTGACTGATCTGATTATTTTCCTTGTAGCTGTAGAGTCAATATTTAAGAACCCGCAATCTGCTTTACTGTATCATTGTTTTCGGCAGTCTTTCAAGTCGGATTACCCAGCTTACGACTTTCTACCATCATGTCGGATACACAATCTTTGAACATCTCATTGCTAGAGGTTATGATCTCTTCCAAAAATAAAGGTGTCTTTATTCGTGATTTGAGCGACCTTACTTTGCCAATCATTTTCGATGCCTGGTGGGCTTCAATGAATGTAGGCTCAAAGCGGCCAATTGCTTGGAAGAATTCTAGACATGCGCCTTCGTGGCGATTCTATTTACACTGTGGAATTGAGGAGACCGGCAGCCCTGGCATCATATGTATCGTTTGCCATCAAGTTCTTCACCATCCATCAGAACATGGGACCAGCTCAATGGGTAAACACTTACTGGCAAAAGCTCACATCACAAAGTTAAACGAATCAACAGAGTCAGAGGTCACTGAATTGACTAGTTCGACGCTGGATGAAACAGCTTAGGTCATCCTGAAGAGGCAAGGAAGTCGTGGAATCACAACAGTCAGTTTGCAGAGGAAATCCATATTTGATATCCAGTTTAATCTATATTGACCGAAATGACAGACAAAACGTTCCAAACTGGCAGTTGAGGACTTTGAAACTTCCGAATTTCACCCAGACACGTGGAATCGCTACCTCATGTTAGGATTTGTTTCGGCACATATTCCATGGAACGCTATATCAAATCTTGAGCTACGACGGTCATATAAGGCATTACGCAATGACCTAGTTCTACCGTCCGCTACGACCCTTAGTAACATTTGCCAGAGGGAATATGCACTGACTGTGGATGCAATTAAGAAGCAATTGCCAATACGAAATAAAGTTAGTTTAGCTTGGGACGGTTGGACATCCACGAACAAACTAGGCATAACGTCAGTCATTGCTTACTATATGGATTGAAATTGGGCATTGCGTGAAGTTCAACTCGCTTTCGATGAGGTTAATCGCCTGTTCTGTTCCCGTTTCGAAAGCGAATTCAGGATGATAATTCAAGGGACATCATACTCGAGCAAGGCTAGCCGTACATTTGAAAGACGTGCTTGATTGTTTTGAGCTTACCGACGGTCGTTTGCTCGGTATTACGACGGATAATGCTTCCTGACATTACACAATGACACACGAGCTGCAATCAACACTTGAGGCCTCTGGAATCGGGTGGCCTGCATTGAGAAACCATATACCGTGCATGGCACACGTCATACACCTCCCTTGAGATGCATTCATGAGCAGTCTCGGTGTAAAAGGCCGCATCAAGTCTTGGGAAGCCCATGAGCACGATCAGCAATTTGGAGAGAATGAAAGCATAGACATTGGAAAGAGTCAAAGACTTCGAAAAGAGGGCAATGCTAGAATCAACAAGGTGTCGGCCATGAGACCAGGTTTAGCAAAGATAATTGAGAAAGTTTGCATTTCATGATATTTTGAAAGTCCTGAAGCTTACCATCATAAAGCAGAGAATGCTTGCTGTATTAATTACGCTAACACCTGGTCGCCGAAACGAGTTTATTGACTGTCAAAAAGCCAAGGTCCGCATTGCAGTACTTCCGATTATGGATTGGAAGACACGTTGGCACTCTACTCTGGAATTGCTCAAGGGCACCTTCCGCTTACGGGAATTCACCCGAGAGTGGCTTCAGAACCCAAAATACGCTGAATATCGGCCACTATTCACAACTCAGGATGAATGGACGATTGTCCAGTATGTCATGGAAGTATTTAGGCCATTTGGATATTGGACCCTTTGGATGTCGAAGAGGCATACAGTCACATTGCATCATGTTATTACAGTGTACAATGACATGTTCGATCACATGGATGGTGTGATGCGAGCTTTGGCCAAGAAGACGACTCCATGGAAGGAAGACTTGTTCTTCGCTGTGAAGTTAGCTCGACAGAAGCTCTCAAAATACTACGCGGAAGTGACTCCCACGACGGGTATACTTCTGATTTCCGTGCACATACTCGATCCATTCAGGAAGTTGCGATCATTTAGAAAGTGGGACAAGGGAATGGATATTAATCCTGAGGATGAGACATCCTACACTACACAATACCAAGAGGCCGATCTGAAGTATGTGGAGAATGAATACTGCGACAAACATCGACATGTGCCGGTCAATTCACTCGAAATGGTACCGAGCTGCAATCTTGTCCCCTCTGCAACGGCTTCAGGGTCTTATCAATCATCCTTTGATCCATCTGATTTGTCCAGCGATGATGAGGAATACTTAACGCCTAACAATGTGTCTGAGACAACACCTGGACGAAGTGATTGCGCAGCCCACTTATTGACCGCTGCCAGGCTCTATTTGAATTCGCCGCCTGAAGCACCAAAGAACTGGGGGCAAATCAATCCAAATCTCAATGATTACCACTCCGACCCAATGGAGATTAGTAGTACATTTTGGATACCGGACATAACCGACTGGTGGCGACAACAGGAGGAAACGCACTCAAAATACGCCGATCTCTCGAATGTGGCACGCGACATATTCTCAATCATACCACGTGGTGTCGGAGTGGTGGCCAGTTTTTCCCTTGGCCGAGATGTTATCGGCTGGAAGCAGTCAAAAACCACAGGCGAGACCCTTTGCGAAAAAGTCGTCGTAAGGCAGTTCGCTCGAGCCAATAACGGGATTTTGGCAGGCCCTGACCCGGAATTGCATACCATGAACACAGACAACGACTCGGAAATGAAGAAAGAGGCGCAGGAAAGGAAACTGCACAGAATGGCCAAGGTTCACGACTTTTTGGAGATGTGGCAGGGCAGCCAAAACCTACGTGCTAAACAGAAGGAGTCCAGCACTCAAAACCAGCAGATGACCGCTGTAGGATACATTTCGGACATGGAAGAGATCGTCAAAGCATCCTGGTCTCTCTTTCAACATGATGGTGTGGCTGCATTTAAATTGTCAGAAAGATCACCTTTGCCACCAGCTTTGTCTGCAAAGGAACTCCCTGGAGGACGAACTCAAATCTTGAATGTCCGTCGGATTCGGAGTATCAACCGTCATCCAGTCGAAAGCGACGAGGATAGCGCACCTGAAAGCATTTCGGACACTGAAGATTGGCTACACTGGAATGGCGACTTGGATAATCCAAATGACAGGGAAGAGGATTGCGCTGCGGACGATGACCCCGATATACAGCACAACAATTGCATCGAAGATGCGGAATGCCTAGAGCAGCAGGATGTGAGTGCTGCGCCAAATGTGCCCGGATTGGTTTGGCCGACATGGAAGTCAAAGAGACAGGCTGAAAAGGTTTTAATGACGGTCAATGGAGCTGAAACGCGGAGAAATAAAGGAGGGAAGAAAAAGTAGGACAGAATGCGTCAATGGTTCACCAGCTTTATGTAGCTTGACCGAGAGTTTTAGTTAGAGATATATTATGGGCGAATGTTAAGAAGTAGCTTGTGAATATCGGTTCATAAATACATGTATAGCAGGCGCAATGAATCTTTTGCCATGATACATCATTTTTAGTGGTGTGAGAGTGAACTGTGCAAGATAATAACGCCGCTCAGCTTTGCCACAGGGTGGAGTCTCAATCACATAGAAAGCCAACCAGTAAAGTCAAATCAGGGTGAAAACAATTATCGACGGCAGCAGATGTTGAATGGACAATACATTAAAATGAGCGTCAAAGGAGCGTCACCGATTTGTGGTCTTGTAAGTACGGTAATTCACAAGTGACTTGGCCGTTGTTATGCATAACGTGCGTATTGGCAGCTTTTACTGGCAAAAGGGATAGCAACACGGTCACTGCCCCATTCTTAGCATGAGCGTCAACGGAGCGTCAATGATTAGTGGTCTTGTAAGTACGGTAATTCACTAGTGACTTGGTCGTTGTTATGCATAACGGGCGTATTGGCATCTTTTATTGGCAAAAGAGATAGCAACACGGTCACCGCCCCATCCTTAGCATGAGTGTCAATGGAGCGTCAACGATTTGTGGTCTTGTAAGTACGGTAATTTACTAGTGACTTGGTCGTTGTTATGCATAACGGGCGTATTGGCAGCTTTTATTGGCAAACGGGATAGCAAGATGGTCACCACCCCATTCTTAGCATGAGCGTCAACGGAGCCTCAACGATTTGTGGTCTTGTAAGTACGGTAATTCACTAGTGACTTGGTCGTTGTTATGTATAACAGATGTATTGGCAGCTTCTATTGGCAAAAGAGATAGCAGCACGGTCACCGCTATATTCTTAGCATGAGCGTCAACGGAGCGCCAACGATTTGTGGTCTTGTAAGTACGGTAATTCACTAGTGACTTGGTCGTTGTTATGCATAACGGACGTATTGGCTCCTTCTATTTGCAAAACAGATAGTAGCACGGTCACCGCTCCATTCTTAGCATGAGCGTCAACGGAGCTTCCACAATTTTTAGCTATGCATCTTGAGTAAGTTATGTTCCGATTGGTTGCAGACATCCATTTATTCGATATTGGCAGCTTTTACTGGCAAAAACAACAGCAAAATGCTCCCTGCAGCATCCTGAAAATGAGTGTCAACGGAGGTTCAACAGTTTTAGGACTTGCATATTTCGTAATCAAGGCATCGCGCGTATTTTCGCGGGCAGAACTGGATTATTGACTGCCTTGCTAGTTAAAAATACCATATATCAAAGGTGAAACACAGATACCAAATTAATCGATATTGCAAACTGCTCAACAAGCAAAATCTCATTAATGGTTGCTGAAAACGCCATTTTGATAAGATACTATTAACATACTGCAAATACAAGATCCTTATATGAATCTACAGATGGACCCACTGGGCGACCCGCTGACAACCCGCCCAATTCAGACGGGTTGTTAGCTTACCATGGAACCGTACGCGAGTGGGCAGTTCGGGTTTATTGCCGACCCCGACCGCCAATTTGGCAACAGTTCGGTTTGGACCCGGACCCGGACCCGAAATGACTGTCCGGAACCGTTGCTAACATTAATCAAGTTGCACGCAGAGATGCACTTGGTAGCCGTGATCATCCGTGTTTGGAGCTGCACTTCGAGGCTAAAATCGTTGAGCTCAGAGATGCACTTGGATGCTGTGTTCAAGTGAGTTTAGAGATACACTTGGAGGCCTTGATCGATCGAGATTGGAGGAGCACTTGGAGGTGGTCAATCTGGTGGCGGTAGACTGGGAGGGAGGTGCGACAGCAGCTGAGACTCAATTTATTGGTTAACTTGTAATCGTGGAAATGAAGAAAATTGAGTACAAACTTGCAGGGAGCGGGAGACTGTCAATCCTGGGTTGATGTATTACATGGTGTATGCAGTGCTCAGTGTGTGCTGTACTCGGTGTATGCTGAACTCGGTGTTAACTCTTGATCATGGCATGGAGAGATAGAGAGGGATAACATAACTTTGTATTCTTAGGTGATTGTAGAGTTGAGGACGAGAAGGGGAGGGATGGGGCCAATCATTATGAGAAACTGGAACATAGAGATTTTCAGGTGTCAGTCAATTTACCAACAACAATATGGCACGTACGAGTCCCAATCCGGTGTGTAATTTCACCGATACGAGGTCTTCCCAACCCAATCAGGCAAGTCGTACCCTGATTTGTCATATCCGCTCATATGCTCCACATCGTTCTCATTTTCATCCGCCATCGTTGTTTGATCATTTTATTCATACCGTATGCACTCTAATCAGAATAAGACAGCATTCAATATCGCCTCCACCTCCGGGGAAGCCGGCTAGCTGGCTGAACTTCCCCCCAGCTACACTTCATCCCCGCTAACAACTGAAAAAACTCAAACATAGACCAGACCAGAAAAGAAAAGAAAAGAGAAGATATACGCCTGCTGCCGCCGCTCCCCACCCCTTAGTTAGCTTCTGCGCCTACCCCCTACAGTTACTCAGTCAGGCGGGAATCTTCCCGACTTCAGTCGCCGCCAGGGACTCCATCACCGCTTGGTCGCATTCTTCCACGGAAAACAGCTCAGAGATCTGCAGGTGTCTGCATCTGCCAACCTTCCCGCGTGTCGCTTTCCCCACCGCCTTCCACAGTGTCTGTTGCTGGACCCTTCACCAACTACAGTGGCAGAATAGGTGTTCCCGCGTCTGGGCCACTGTTCTGCCTCCGCCGCAGCACCGCCAGCATTTGTCGTCCTTTCGTTGGCCTAACTGTTTAGGTAGAGTCCAGTAGGTGCATGCCTACACATTAGTCTGTAGAACCTGGTGGCCAGCGACTTCACACTTGTCATCGGGACAGGTTTCTTGGTTCCCGTCTTGCCCTTGAGTCTGTAGCTGAAGTGCTTGCTGCACTTATCAGCCTCCCACTTTACCTTGGCCGCTGACTTCCCGGGGTAGATTCTTCTAGCTCTGTTTCGGGCAGTGGTGTACAGTCACTATTTGATCGTGTCACCGCTGGCGTCTCGGCCCAGGTTTGCCTGACGGTCCGCCTCATTGTTTACAGAGATGCCCCAGTGTCCCGGGTCCCAGGGAATCTCGGTTGCGATGCCGTGAGCGAGGAGTTCCTGTGCTCTCTAAATGATTCGGCTCGCTAATGACTGCCCCAGGCCTCGCTCTAAGTGAGCCCCTCGTCGAATTGCAGTTTGTGAGTCGCTATAGATTTGCACCGTCTTCACTCCGTGCCGCTGCAATGTTCCTCTCTTCTCTATCGTCACCTCAAGTGCAAGTTCAATCGCCCACAGCTCGGCGTCAAAGACCTCCAGGCGCCCAGTGCCCAGAATGCTGTGGCGGGACCTCCATTCATCCCCACGCCTGCACACTGCTGCGGCACCCACTGGGCCATCGTCTCAGCGGGAGTCATCTGTCCACCACATCCAAACCCCTGCTCCGATTTTGGCTGCTTGCTCTCTCGCCCTGGCCTGAGCAGTTCTCTTGGCTGCGGTGGTGTCATGCGGTATGGTAGTCCTGACCACTAATTCTTCGCACGGGGCCGGCCACATCATGCCTTCGGTTGTTCGGCCGTGCTCATGTTGTTCCTTGAGTACTCTGCATATCGGTGCACCGGAAGAAAGGTTTCAGTGTAGCCCTTTCACTTTGCTGCTGCATGCGTCGGCAATGCTCGCTGCAAATCGCTGCTGTCCGGAGTCTAAGATTACAGGCGCGTGTGTAAGCCCTGACTCTCTCATCAGTGCACCCCGTGGGGTTGTGGGTGGCGCCCCCAGAATAGATCTGTCTTGTCGATTGAGGAGGAGCTGGAGGTCATCTCGCCTGCCTACCTCTCTGGGATCCCACCAGAGCTCACTTGCAAACAGTGCGACCGGTTGGACTCACAGAACTTGGTCGGCCCTTATGCTCTCAGGAACGATGCCCTCTGTCATGGTAAGTTTTCGGAGTCTCGCTTCTGCTGTCCTGACGTTTATCATGTATCAGTTATGCTGCTCCTTGAACGTTGAATGAGGGTCCATCGAGACTCCCAGCCAAGGTGTCGCCTGTGTATTGAATCCTATGACCCTGCTGCTGTCTCATATCTTTGAAGTCGGTTCCGGCCGGAGGTGTTTCCTGTGGCCTCGTCCGCGCGTGAAATCTGCCGCCTCCGTATTGGCAGTGGCCAACTGTGGCCCTCGCCAACTTCCCCATTCGATGCTTTTGGCTGTGCACCTCAGATGTCTCGAGAGGACGTGGTAAACATCTCTTCCGGTTGCCACCCAGCCGAGGTTGTTTACAAAGGACAGCCGTTCTGCTTCAGAAACGTACTCTTCGACCCATGTGAGCAGTCCTGCAGTGTAGATTGCAAACAGAACGGTGACACCGGTGAGCCCTGCGGCACCCCAGCTTCCACCGGGTGTCCCTCCACGGTGTTGCGATCGATTATCATCTCCACCATGCTTTCCGAGAAACAGCTCTCCTGCCATCAAATATGGTCTCCATCCATTTGCCTGACCTTCATTAAGTCGACTAGCCTCTCTTTTGCGACTCTTAGGAAGGCTGCTTTAATGTCCATGGGATGTACACTTGTTATGTGGCCGTTTCTCCAGGATGAATGAGCTCTGTCAACCATGATGGCCGCTGCATCGATGGCTGACCGTCCTCTTCTGCCTCCCAATTGTCTGTTGCTCATTATCCCTCCTCTTTTGCCTTCATCTGACAGCAGCTCAGCGACTACTTTTTCATCCAACTTTCCCATGCAGCGTAACAGCCATATGGAGTGATAGGCCTTCAGCTGCCTGTAGTCATCTTTGCGCAGCGTGTGAATCACCATGCCGCTAGCCCGCTTTCATACTGCTGGGTGCGTTCATGTGCGAACGGCCGACTTTGTCCGCCTCACGATACCGTTTTCGTCCCACTTGCAGAGCAGTCGTATGGCGGTGAGAGACAGCTTGTCTGGCCCCTGTGCCGGTTATACGGATAGAGAAAATGGGTTTATTCAACCGCTTGCTCTGTGACGCGTGTGTGTGCGTTTCTTGCAGGAGGTAGTTCATAGTACTGGTGGTCGTCATTGGAGGAAAGGACTCGAGCCTCAGCATGTCCTCCTTCTCCACTGATGTGTTTGCTTGCTTGCCTTCTCTGTCTGTTAAGGCGTACATGGTGGTGCTTGCCCGAGGGTTCCTGTACCGTGCTGCTCTCCATACCTCGGCACCCCTCAGGATTTGCAAGTACTCGCTCCACATTTTCCTCTTGGACTGTGTACTTGACTTCGCGAGTTCTGCCTTCGCCCTGGTGGCCTTTACCATGTTGGGTCTGCTCTGTTCTTCTGTTCCAACCACCTTCCTTGTTTCACTGATGTCGGTGTTCCACCACCTCTTTGATTGTGCGCAGATCCTGATATTCATTGCCGTGGCGTCGAGACCGTGGCCCATTGCTTCCTGACACCATGCGGCCTCCTGCTCCACCTTGTCTGCTGTGCATTCCGCGTCTGAGTGAGATCTCTCAATCGCTAGCTCCATCCATAGCCTCTCCGCTGCCTTCGCGTCCTCCTCCATCATTGCAACTACGTTCCACTCTACAACCCTCTCATGGCCCGCCACCTCTTGCTAGTCAAACTGCACCTCCAAGTCTATAACCTCGTGGTCGGATCCCGTGGCGTGGTCGTTGGCCAGTATAGACCAATTGGTTTTTGGTCAATTCACCAGCGTGACGTTCATGACCGACTGGCCTTCATGAACTTTTCTTGCCCAGTGGTGGGTCATTTCACCATCATCTATTCCAATTCTCAGTCCATAGTCGTCAATCACGCCATCCCAGAATGCGGCATCCCGCTGCACGTGGCATCTTGGATCCCATCCTGTGGTATGGGCGGTACAGACTACAGCGAGGCCAATGCTCCACTGCCGAATGACACTCTGCAAGTTCAGCTTTTGCGCCGGTCTCTCTCCCATTTGCGTGTTCCTTTGGTCTTTAATGTTAACCATCCTCATTCTCCTCTCTCCTCTCCTCCCGACGTCAGTAGCAATGACATGGTCGTTCGCACCTCTGCTCAAATCTGTCCGCTCATCAACCCCCAAGCCACTCGCTCTCCGTATGGCTGTCCAAACTTTTTTTCTTTTTCTTATGTCCTATTCCAAATGGCTGATCCCACTACCCCCTTTTTCTATCGTTGGCACTTGCAAGCACACCATGTCTGCCCTGTGTTCGACTCCCGTCTCCAGGGCCGCAATGGTCCACTCGTATGACCTTGGGCAGTTGTGCTGGATCACTTTAATCATTGGTAGTCAGGGCTCCCGCTGCATTGTCATTTTCAGTCACGGCCATAGACGCAGTCTCGGTCCCGGTCATCACGACGTCTCTCCCCACCCCCGCTGCCTCCTCTGTCTCCCCCCCAACCATCTTCTGTTCTTCGCTTCACCCATCTGCCGCCGCTCCTGCCCTGGGACTACAACCAAGCTCCACTCTGTTCGTCCCCGTTGCAGTGTCCATGTGAATAGCATCGGTCGTGGGAGCCCCTCCTGCGGTTCCCTTCATTCAGCTCTGCTGCGCCACTCTGGCGGCTTCACTCTTCTTCGCGCACCTGCTGCTGAACACAATATGATTTCATTTGCAGTTGGGGCACTTTTCCAGTGTGTGGCCGCAGAGTGATCCCTGCTTTGCCGTACACCCCACTAAGTTGCACTTGTGGTCGTTTGTATGGTGATTGCCAGTGCAGTACCCTCACTTGGGATTCTTGCCGCACTTATTCTCAATGTGGCCCCATCCACAGCAGAGCTCACACCTAGTGTCAGAGCCCGCATTTGTGAACGCCTCGACTCGGTACCACACTCCTGCAGCCTTGATGCCTTTCTTGATCAAACGCTGCGCCTGCCTACTTCCCTTTAGGACAAAAACTACAGATGACCCAGCAATTTCTCCGTCTGCCTTCTCTCCTTGATGTTGCGGGGGTTCGCCAGCCATCGTACCTGGGTAGGGCTTGCTATGCCTTCATTCTCCGCTTCAAATCCCTCTGTCAACTTCTGCAGGCCTTCTGTGCCTTTCCAATGTACCCCACGAGGGGTACTGCATGGATCTTTAGCCCTTCCCAGGTCTCATTTCTTTCAACATACACGACTCATCACTGCCGTGATGATTATGTTTTTGTGCGTTTTAATCATACTGTATTCACTCTACTTGGAGTATAACAGCCCCTTAGTCCCCTCTACCTCCGGGCTGGCAGGCTAGATGGCGGAGCTCCACTCCTACTACCCGTCGTCCCCGTCTGGCAAAAGAAAGCAACCATCCAAAAGTGGCAGATTTATAATTCAACGTAGAGCGGATGAGATCAAGAAAGGCCCGCAGGCCATGTCTCCTCGGCCTGTTGCCCACCGGCCCTTACTCCTCTGCCCCATGCTTACCGGCTCTTGCTCCTCCGCTTGTGTTGGGCGGGACCTTCCCTTATTCAGTGGCCGCCAGGAACTCCATTACCCCTTGGTCACATTTCCTGATGTAAAGCAACCTAGAATCTTTCCCGTGTCGACGTTTGCCCGCTCTCCATCCCGTCGCTTTTCCCACTTCTTTCCTGAGGGTCTTCTACTGGTCCTTCCATCTGCCGCAGTGGCGGAAGAGATGTTCCTGCGTCAGGGCCGTCTTGCTTCCGCCCCCACTGCACCACCAGCCTTTGTCATCGTCTCGCTGTCCTAACCGTTTTAGGTATGTGCCCACTGGCACGTGACCGGACTGTAGTCCGTAGAATCCGGCGGCCAGTGGCTTCACGCTATTCATTGGGATGTGTCTCTTCCTCCCTTCTTTGCCTTTCAGCCTGTAGACCTGGTGTTTGCTGCATTGGTCGGCCTCCCACTCAGCCTTCGCCACCGTCTTTGCTTCTGACGTTCCTCTGGTCCTGTTCGCCGGCAAGGTGTACACTCGTCCCCTCATTCTGCCTGTCCTGCAGACCTCTCACACCAGATTCGCTTGTCGGTCTGCATCCTCATTTCCGGAGATATCAGTGTTTCCCGGTAGTGTTAGCAACGGTTCCGGGATACCCGGCTGCGGTCCGGGTTTGGAACCGGACCGGATGGTCCAGTCCAGGTTGTTACCCGGAAAACAGGAGTACCCACCGGGTTCGGGGACGGGTTCGAACCGGACCGCGGTTCCATTTTACGGTTCATCCAGCTTTGGCTCCAATTAAGTATTTGAGTTCTGATCGTATCATGACATCATCAGTACGTAAATTGTGCAGCATTGGTCGCTCTTTCATCTCCTGCTTTCAGATTTGCGATCCGACTGATATTCGTTGAGTGGCTGTGAAATGAAGGCTGAATTCAAGCGAAATTGGCGGGTTTTCGATCGCGACTCAACCAATACTTGTCGGATCGCAAATCTGAAAGCGGGAGGTGAAAGAGTGACTAAAACTGCACAATCTACGTATTGATCATGTTGTGATACGATCAGAACTCAAATACTTAATTAGAGCAAGAAATGTTGACTTTTCAGGAGCGGGTTTTGTGTGGAAACCCATTGCAACGGTTCAGTTCCGGGTTGGAACCGGACCCGGAACCGACCCGGGAATTTGGACCTGTTGCTAACACTATTTCCCGGGAACAAGTGGATCCCTAATTCAATACCGGCTTCGCGAACAGTCCTCGCGCTGCGGTTCATCCACCTGGCCACTGGCTGCCCTGGCCCCTATTCCAGGCGCTTCGTTGGTCGGATCGTCGTTGGCAAGTCGCTGAAAATGGCTACCTTCAGTACTCTGTGCGTCTGCATTGAATCCGTCTTCTTAACTTACTCCCGGAGAGCGAGTCCGATTGCCCACAGCTCTGCATCACATAACTCCTTTTGTCCGGTGCCCTGGTGGCTGCGGAAGGCTTTCCAGCGGTCTCCGTTCTTGTACACTGCGCCTGCTCGTACTCTGTCGTCGTCAGATCACGACCTGTCTGTCCACCAGATCCAGACCCCTGGCCCTACATTGGCCTCTCTATCTCTCGCCCAACGGGTCGCCTCTTACTTAGCCACTTCATCTTCGCTGAGTATGACTGCCTTGCCAGCTGGCTTTCCGTCAGGGGTAGGCCAGCGTATGGTCTCTGCTTCCCAGCCTCACTCATGCTCCTTTGTAATAACTCTCCATATCGGTGCGCCAGATATGGTATGGTCGTGCATTGCCCTTAGTTTGGAGCCTTTGTAAGAGCTTCCGAGCCTCGCTGTGAACTGTTGCTACCTTGCGTTCAGGGCTACTGCCGCAGCTGTGAGCCCGGACTCTCTTATAAGTGTGCTCATTGGCGTCGTGGGAATGGCGCCTCGTCATCATGATGTCGCGGTACTGCATTGCCATCTCCGCTGTCGCATTCTGGTGCGTGATTGCCGTGATCGAGCCCTTCCCATTCCTCCTAGCATTCATCATTTTAATGTGGGATGGGGCCTGCTGGTGGAAAAGCGCTCTGTTGATCGCTGACGTAATTTCCTGGTCCATCATATTGCGGAGTGGCACACTCTCGTCTCTCCTGTGGAATAGGCACCTGTCCGCCATGCTCGACCCTGTCGTCGGGGCTGGGGCTGGGCTTGCCGGCTACTTTTCGGTTCATGGTGGGACCATCTCCCATCGTCTGGTCAGTGTCAGCGCTGATGATGTCACTCCTTTCGGCGCCAAAGTGGATCTCAGCGTGGGTGTCTCTGTAGGTCCCGGTGCCGGTGCTGTGTTCGGCTTTGGGAATGGGTCTGGGTTTCGCTTTGGTTTTGGTTTTGGCACTGGCATTGATTTGAACTGCCGTCCGGGCAGCAGCTCTTGCCGCTACCAGGCGTCTTTGGTCCACCTGTCTGCGTCAGGCCTGGGTGTATTGAGGCCTCCAGGCAGCCACCTTCGATGTCCACTCACCTTCACTCTCGCTGGTCCCGTTCTGTAGCAGCCACAACTCTTGGGACCATTTCTGTGATGTCCTAACCCCACAGTACCTCATCCTATTGGTACGTGTCCCACATTTCCTCTTTCTCCTCCAAGCACATTTTCATCCCTCGCCACTGCACCTCCTGCTGTGCAGTGTGCCTCTCAAGCATGTCTGGCATCGTTAGCACAGTTCGGTGTAGCTGTGCTAGTTCCCTGGCTCGCTGCTGAGTTGCGTGCTCCATGCGGCTCCTCCATTCCGAGAGGGCCCAGGGGTTCGCCGGGACTGCACTCCTCCTTCCCAGATTTCCATTCTCGTTTCTTTCCATCGTCTCAAGTGTATTTTTCGCCCACAGTCCCCATGATATTGGATATCACCACCGTCGCCACCTCCATCGCCATATCCATAGGCGCATCGCTCCTCCCATCGGCCGCTTCTCCCGCGTCCAGGCTGCTGCTCTCACTCCCACTAACATCGGTCATCACATCTGGGAAGTAGGCCACATCCAGGCAAGGCCTCGTCGTCCCTTTCTCGTTTGGTGATGGGTCTGGTCTGCCGTGTTCTTTGCCAAGTCTTCGCGTGAAGCCACTCAGTTGCATGGGTTCCTGTGCGAGCCCTCCTCCAGCAGTGTCACAGGTACTGGGAAGCTCATTCAGCGGTCAATTCGACATCCATCGTTGATTACCGCCACCCTTTCTTCAATTGTTGTCGTTGTCGTCGGCTTGACGTGCTGTGTCTATTTCGCCAAGACTTTTGTTGATAACTTACTTCATCCCCCATCTCTCTCTGTCTCGTCCACAACTCTACCATCATCACGGAACACAACGTTAGGTCATCCCTGTCTCGCTCTCCATGACATGATCCTGAGTTGACACCGAGTACATGATACATCGAGTACAACATACACCCAGTGCAGCATCTACCCAAGATTAGTGTTAGCAACGGGTCCGGGTAACCCGCCAGCGGTCCGGGTTTTGACCTGCGGTTCTGTTCAGTTCGGTTCCAGAACCGGCCAAAAACCCAAACCGCTTTTGTCTTGGCGGGTTGTTACCCGGCCCGTACATAGAACCGCGGGTATTTGGCCGGGTTGGAACCGAACTGCGGTTCCAAATATACGGTTCCTACAGCTTTGGCTCCAATTAAGTATATGAGTTCTGATCGTATCATGACTTGATCGGTACCTAAATTGTGCAGTTTTAGCCCCTCTTTGACCTCCCGCATTCAGCTTTGCGATCGGACTGATATTCGTCGAGTGGCTGTGAAATAAAGACGATTTTTAAGTGAATTTCGCGGGTTTTCGATAGCGCCTCCACGCTTATTGGTCCGATCGCAAATCTGAATGCAGGAGGTGAAAGAGGGGCTAAAACTGGACAATTTACGTACTGATCATGTCATGATACGATCAGAACTCAAATACTTAATTGGAGCGAAAATTGTGGACTTGAAATGCCGGGTTTTTGGTGGTAAAACCGCCCCATTTCCTACGGTCCGGGTTTTTCGTGTGGTAAGACCCGTTGCAATGGTCCGGTTTCGGGTGGAACCGAACCCGGAACCGACCCGGGAATTTGGACCCGTTGCTAACACTACCCAAGATTGTTTGTCTTCTTTTCATTCTCATGATTGGGAGTTGACCCCTGAATGCAGCTTCAGCTTCCGCCGTGCCTCCCTACACAATTGCCCGCCTTGAGGCAGCTCTCCATGAGAGCTCGGAGGTACCGTCACCTTGTCAGATTCCCACGGTTGTGAGTTAACTAACTGATGAAAAGAGTTTGAGCACCTGGCGCAGTGTCCATCGACTGCCTCCCTGTACTGGTCCAAAGTTGTTCGATCCCGCCCTCCAAGTGTATCTCCAAACTCGCTCAATTACAGCCTACAAGTTCGGGCGATCATGGCCTCCAAGTGCATCTATGTACTCGCTTGATCACAGCCTCCAAGTGAATCTCGAAACTCGCTCGATCACGGCCTTCTAGTGCATCTCCAAACTCAGTCGATCAAGGCCTCCAAGTGCATCTCCAAACTCCCTTTATCTCGGCATCCAGGTCCATCGCTGGACTAACTTCATCACGGCCTCCAAGCGTATCTCTACTCTCGCACAATTCGGGCCTCCAAGTTCGCACTATCATGGCCTCCAACTGCATCTCCAAACTGGCTCCATCACGGCATCCAAGTGCATCTCCAACCTCACTCGATCATGGCCTCCAAGTGCATGTCCAAACTCGCCCGATTAAGGCCTCCAAGTGTATCACCAAAATCGCTAGATTACAGCCTCCAAGTTCGGGCGATCATGGCCTCCAAGTGAGTCTACACACTGCCTTGATTACGGCCTCCAAGTGCTTCTCCAAACTCTCTCTATCACGGCCTCCAAGTGCATCTCCAACCTGGCTTGATCAAGGCCTACAAGTGCATCTCCGAACTCGCTCGATCCCGGCTTCCAAGTGTATCTCTGAACTTGCCAGAGTACGGCCTCCAAGTGCATCTCCAAAGTCACTCGATTACAGCCTCCAAGTTTGGACCATCATGTCCTCCAACTGCATCTACACACTCGCTTGATCACATCCTCCAAGTGCATCTCCTAACTCGCTCGATTAAGTCCTCCAAGTGCATTTCCGGAATTGCTCCATCAGGGCCTCCAAGAGTTGGTCTAAACTCGCACCATTACGGCCTCCAAGTTTGCACCATCATGGCCTCCCAGGCCATCTCTGAACTCGCTCGATCACGGCCTCCAAGTGCATCTCCCAACTTGCTCAATCACGGCCTCCAAGTGTATCTCCAAACTCGGCCCATTATGGCCTCCATGTTCGCACAATCACTACCTCCAAGTGCATCTCCTAACTCGCTCGATCAAGGCCTCGGAGTGTATCTCTGGTTCACTCTATCCTCAATTTCACGCGCACCTCGAATTGCTCTCAAGCACCGCCTCTAGTCAGTCCAGATATACTGTGGGTAGATGGGTAGCTATATGGATACATAGATAGATAAAACAGAATAAAAACTGAATTCATGAGTTTTAATAATCGTTGAACAATTAGTAGTAGCTATGATTTCCAGGCGCACCAGCAGCATTCCCAAAGAAGATGTTATTTTTCCCAGACTGCTCTACTGTGATTTGAGGTGCTTCCAGACTAGTCGCCGGCGCTCCCAGGTTTGTCCCTCGTGCTCCCAGATTCTCCCAGGCTTGTTGTCAGCGCTCCCAGGCTTGTCGCCGGCGCTCCCAGTTACTCTGAAGGCCAGCAGGAATGCCCTCCTAAGGTCTGATACTCTCCTGAAATTTACTCATCTAAGTTTACACTCCATATCCTCTCAGACACTCCTAAAGGCTTCCAGTGACAAAAATACATTTTGCTGATGTTCTGCTGAGGTGAACCAACATTGCTGTTTCTTATCAGATGTTACATGGGGGCTTATCCCTAGCTAACTATACCGCAACAACTACGTACTAGGTGCACAGCCGTATATCGTATTATGCACTAAGCATTTACATAGCCTGTTTCCGTATTTCCTGTTGCCTTCGGTTGCGCTGCGCATTTGATGAGGTTTTAGCTCTGGTAATCGCTTAATCTTCGGAGCCTTTTTTGGTTGTCTCTTGGTTTGAGGCACAGGATTCACTCTGCCGCGTTGCCAGGTGTCTTCAGCTTATTCAGATTCCTCCATGAACCGTTCAGCAAGATCCAAAATCTGATCAGTTCTTTGATCGTTCTCTAGGTCTCAAGGTCTTCATGAAACTTCTCGGATAACTGGTTCCAGAAGGAAGTCGCAACACGTATCAGTTATGGGAAGATGCATTGTCTCTGCACGTATCTGACGGTTAACAATGTCAGTGACTCAGCCGCATTGTAATCTGATAATTGAAGATATCCACCAAACGCTTTGTGGGAAGATAATGTACTGATTCAGTCTGGCATTAGATATGACATTCTCTAAAGCATATACTAAAACATCGTCGTCGTTTTCGAAGGCAATCGCTATTTGTAGGATAATACTTGATGCATGGTGCTGGGCTGCAGCTACCGAATGCTATTAAATTCTTATGTATATAATAATACTTGATATCATCAAAACACAATCATACTTCAGATCGCTCTTGGCTGGAAGGTATCGCTGACTATTTCGCTGCTAGAGCTTGTTCTTTTCATTGCCGGAACACTGTGACCTGTTTATAGAAACTTCCCAGGATGTTACGCATGCGTACCCATATTTCATTGCCATGATGTTCGTAGAAATGTGCTTTGCATATTACATTCATTATCGCGCACATGCATTCTAAGGCAAGCCAAACTGAATGAGTGTGGTGGAGATTGGCACGAATCCCCAAAGATATCGTGTTCATGCCAGTGCAGTATTCAAAGCGTCACACTCCAGATAAGAATCAGGCCACACCCACACTATATCATATGTCAGGTCGTAACTTCAACTTGGACATCTTACAATTGTATTGTTCAGTAGTTGGGAACATCTGCTGACATAGTGGTAGTGCCTTCAAGCAAATCAATACTGTAGTATGATTGCACGATGGGTTTATGTGGCGGCCCACCACTACTATGCCAACGTAGATTCAGTGACATGTACATCCTGTATTATCAATGAGATGCCCTTGCAGTTGCCATTCCAACACATGACAGTGTGTGGGGATGCTCCAGGCCTCATATAAACAGCCAGTGTCATAATCTCTCAGTCACACCATGCTTGGGCCTATTGGACAGGGAGTGCCCAGTGCTCCAACCTTGCACCAGAAATTGGTCTTGAGATCCAATGGAAGAGCTCAGCTAACCACTGCCGGGTGTGCGGGGTGAACTTCACTGCTCTATCCGATCAGACATAATCCCAGTAGAAACTGGTAAATGAATCTGGTTGAAAACATCAGGCTTGGCAGGGTTGAAACCCCTTCGATCTGGCTGTGTTGTTGCATCATCATATCAGCTGCCGCAGCGAATCCTTTCAATGAATCTGCTAAGCCTAAGCTTATGCAATCGAGGTGTGTCCCACTCTTTCCCCGCTGAAGGCAATCATGACTAAAGGTTCTGGGAATGCCTAGGGCAGGCATTGGCAAGTCAGATTATTGCTGACATGTACCCATCTTTGGTTATCCCGGGTTACGTAGACACTGTTAAGGGAGAACCCCAAACATCAGACAGGTCAATTGTTGGAGTCTTCGTACTTAAGCACTGTCAGTCCTTGGATATACCTACTACTTGCTAGGATGATACTCAACAAGTCTGAAGGCTGTCTGGGAGCAACACGATAGTGTGATTGTTCATGCTTCTTTCAGGAACCTGTTCAGTCATGTACCTCAGTATACTGGAAGCATGGGATGATACTCTCTAGTTGATACTATTTTTTGGATCCAGTGAAAGACCACTTTGTTTATTTTTTTGGGTGGTAATCCATATACACATGCGGAGTGACGGTTTATCATTCTGCACTTCATTAGCCCGGTAGTGATTAGGGGCTTTTCTTGATTTCAACTTAGGGTTAATCTTCCGGTGTTACATATCCTATGCCAAGGAGGTTTCAATTTAATGAACGATTGGTGGACTTATGGGTTGACTGCTAAGGGATAATAAGGATAAGGAGAGCTATCTACCGCATATGATTTCTCCTCTGCTTGTGGTTGGAATTCATTTCCCTTGCTGTCTGAGTCTCTTCAGCATGCTCTATGGCTACTTGGGCACAGCTTGGCAGTTTCTAGGGATAATGAAATGTCACTTGGGCAAATATTTCCTGAGTTATGATACTACAGATGGTCTCCCACTTCAGCAACTCAGAACTAATACCTATTCGAACAATCACTGGCCCAAATCTGCCAAGAGTCACATTAATTGACAGCTAGCATACTGTATATGCTCTAGTAGTATTACCAGTGAATTCCATTTACAATTGGTGATGAAACAAGCTCTAAAGGCGTTGCTGCTGTCTAAAAGCCAATTGATTCACAAAAAACTTCTAGATGCCACACACGCCATACTGTTCTTTGGGACTCCTCATCGGGGACTTCATACCGTTGAACTGGAAGCCATGCTAGATGTTATGTCATCTATTCTCGAGTCTAACCGAGCGGATTTAATCGTTCAGCTGCGGGAAGGGTCTGAATTCCTAGAAAGTGAGGCAGATGCGCTGGTCGACATCTTGAGTAGATTGAAAGTCGTCAGCTTTTATGAGACTGTCGAAACTCCAACAGTTAAAAAGGTGAATAAGACAGTTACAGTCATACAACAAAATATGCGAACGTTCTATGAGCGGTTTAACTAACTTTTAAACGAATTGAGACTGACGACACATCAAAACGTTATTGCGTATACTCACAAATTGTGATGGCGGTAATTTTTTGATGTGTCAAAGATCATTGGATAATAATTCCCTATAGCATGGCTGCGTGTTTTTGTCACATAACTATACATGTCTATGATCAAGCTGACAGGTGGTTTTCTTTAGTCTTCTACGTCAAACAACTACGAAAGAGATGGGCAACTTGTGGAAATGGTGAAGAAATTCTCAGCTCAGTTGTATCTACCAAATGAACACCGAGTTCCTGTCCCGCACAACCACACAAACATGGTCAAATTTCTGTCACCTTCAGATGGAACATACAGGACAGTAGTTACTCGTATAAATGAGTGCTTGGACCATATTGTGGAGGCTCGAAGTATGTCAAGTATCCACGTTGAACACGCTTGTAACAAAATTGACATTGAGATTATTAGGATGTGCAGAGAACGCAGTTAACCGACCTCGTACGTGATTCCATCTAGTTTGGTATACATGACTAAGCGGCGAAACAGGAAGCAAGGAGCTGAGAGTGTGTCTGGAGAGTTTAAATGGATTGGATTGTGAAGGTTGTCGCGACGATCTCTTACATAAGCGACAGGAACATACTTGTACATGGTTTTTGACTGATGAACGGTATCAACGTTGGACCGAAGAAGACACTCCGTCGATTCTTTGTGTCTCCGGAGGGCCGGGCTGTGGCAAGAGTGTTCTGGAATCAGTCATATCTAATGAGCTTTCTAACAATGCGACTATCCGAAATGACTATTTGATAGCCTATTTCTTCTGTGACGACAAGGATGACCGACTAAGAACCGCTCATGCAATACTGGTGAACCTACTTGCGCAGCTTCTGAACCAGGAGCGAGATACTCTAGTCCATTTTTTGGCCGATTCAGAGTATGATGTCAAAAAGGGAAAGACGTTGTGGAGTATCGCAATGCTTTGGCGGGTACTTGGTCGAATTGCTAAAGACACCAATATTAAACGGCTATGTCTTATCGTTGACGCCCTTGGTACATACAAACTCCTCACTCAATGTACATGGGTTTGAGCTTTGCTTACTGTTATAGATGAGTGCGAGGAAACATCACGAGTCAAGTTTTTGGATCAGCTGCAATATCTTCTTCAAGATCCAAGTGTCAGACGAAAGGTAAAAGTTCTTATTACCAGTCGCCCGCACATACTGGTCGCATCACATTTCACTGCTACCGAAATATCTCTGGACGCCTGCAGCTTGAAAAGCGATATTACGACGTTTGCCGTTAGCGAGGTTAACAAGTTACCACAGTTTTCTGCAATGGCACAGGAGATTCAGCAAGTTCTCATCGATGGTGCCAACGGGATGTTCCTCTGGGTTTCCCTGATTCTGGATGATCTTAAAAATTCATTCACAACCAAGCCCCGTATCATTCGAGAGAAGCTCAAAACTTTACCGTCAACTCTCCCAGATCTATATAAGGACATCTTGCGCAAAATTAAGCCTGAAAATCAACCGGCTGCGAATACAATCCTTCAATGGGTGGTGTGGGCCATGCGTCCTTTGACTCTAAAGGAGTTAACCATAGCAACTGCTATACGGCCTCATGATACATCCTTATCCACGATGGAGGATGAGATGGAATTGGACATGAAAACTGTCCTTCGGTTAATTTTCGGCCCTATGCTTAAGATAGAAGCCAACGACACTGTCCATCTAGTCCACCAGTCAGCAAGAGACTTTCTTCGTTCAAATAGTTTATCCGGCCAATCCCCCGCTCTCTGGAATCTTTCGTCTACTAAGTCCAACCTCCGGCTTGCTACTAGCTGCTTGACCTATCTGTCCTTTGATGAACTCGAGTGTGGACCAGTGACACCCGGATTCACCATGGGAGAGCACCACAAGCACCTCCAGATTCTAGAAAATCGCAAGATAGAAAACCAATTTCTATCCTATGCTGCAGAGAATTGGTCCCATCATACAAGCCAAACCGACCACGAAGCCTTTGACTTGCTGCGAACCTTTGGCAAGCTTGCGAAGTCAGAACCAAAGATAAACCTAGCCTATCAGATATTCGTTTACTCTCAGAAGGAACCCTTCGAACATACCTCACCGCTTCATATCGCTGCGGACTTCGGATTTATCAACTTTATCAAAGACCTCCTAGATTCTAACGTTGATATTAATGCCCGTGCTGGTATATACGGTACTGCACTCCAGGTGGCAGTACTTAAAGACCACGAAATCATTATTCGTCTACTGCTAGACCGGGGAGCCGACGTCAATGCCCAAGGCGGTAAATATGGTAATGCACTCCAGGCAGCGTCGTTCCATGGAAATTGTGCTATAGTTCACCTCCTACTGGATAGTAGAGCCGATATCAATGCCCAGGGGGGGCTATATGGCACTGCACTCCTGGCTGCGTCGTCAGGAAGCCATGAGGCCATAGTTCGCCTGCTGCTTGACCGAGGTGCGGATGTACATGCTCAGTATGACGGAATATATAGCAACGCGCTCCATGCCGCATGTTCAGAGCATAATGAGGCCATAGTTCGCCTCCTGCTTGACCGGGGGGCCGACGTTAATACCCAGAGCAGCATCCTTGGTGATAGCCCGCTCTGGGTAGCTTCAGTATATAGCAATGAAGACATAGTTGGCCTACTGCTGAACCACGGAGCCGACGTCAATATCCAGAGCTATATGGTTGGCACTGCACTCCATGGGGCATCAGTGTCCGGGAATGAGGCCATAGTTCGCCAATTACTGGACTGGGGAGCCAACATCAATGCGCAGAGTGTTTTACATCACAGTGCACTTGAGGCAGCGGCAAAAAATGGGAAAGAGGCCATAGTTCGCCTACTTCTGGATCGCGGAGCCGACGTAAATATCTCCAGCGGTCTGTGGGCCTTTGCACTCGATGCAGCGGCACAAAATGACAATAGTGCCATACTTGACCATCTAAGAACCAATATCAGTGACCCAAGGGGGAAATGTAGCCCGGCCCTCATGAATGACCGTGAGACCTTAATTCGCCTGCTGGTAGACGGTGTTCACTGGATGACATCTCAACTGGAAGAGATGAGTTCTTTCTCTGAGTCTAACGAAGAAGATGTTGAGTCTGTAGGATCATGAGCTGGGAGCAAAAAACTCAGTTTAAGATAGTGATAGCTCTAATAACATATCAAAATACATATAGAGATAATGAGCGAAAACAATATAAAAACAATACTAAGGAAACCATTAAAGCATGCCAAGCCATCACTGAAGAACCGTGTGTAGAAGTATACATGTCGCTCGGACCTACAACATGGTGCACAGTGATACTGATGCCACTATAACAACCTCTTATGGTCACATTTGCGAATACGAAGGCCAACCATCAGTTTCTGACCCCGCCGTAATCAAGCAGTGCCTTGTGATATCACTCCACTGGCAGTACTATTAATATTGTAGTATAAGATCTGAGACATGTTACAGACCTGATACAGGCTCAGTGTACCTAAAGCTGATGGCAAACAAGCCTCCTATATATATCTCAAGTCATTCTCCTTCTCTTCTCTCTGTACCTTACTCTATTCACATGGATCTCCTATGCACCTACGCGTGTCATTAGCAACCTAAGGAAAACATGTGCCATGTATCCCGCAGGTGATAGAATATGAACATTAAGTGGGTGCAAACCGCCAGATTATCAACTAGTTGCAGGCCGGTGAGACCCGGCCCGATTTCTTGAAGCTCTCTGTAGTAGTGGCTGTCTGCGCCTCGATTCACCATCCTGGCCGGCCTACGGAAGGCTGAGGGTTTTAAAGTTCGTTGTTAAAGCCAAATTGCGTTGCAACACGCAAATACAGTTCGCTTAAGCTACATTCGCACTAGCTACATGGATGAGTCCACTTGCGCCACAAGTTTCCAGTCTCAACACAGTTAGCATTGTAGCCCACAATCTTATCGTCTCGTCCCGGGCCTACCTTTGGACAGATTACTGAGATGCTGCATTACTGTAAGCCAGTACTGTATTGCCAAGCGCATTCTAAATGGAAACGATGTACCTATGTAAATTTTATTACTTTCATTACATTAAAAGCATATGTCAATTCGGACTCAGCTATTTTTCTCATCTTTCTGGTGCCACTTATAATTGCTAGCTCCCGTCAAAGCCTGGAGGCACCGTGGATGTAATGTTTCGTACGAAGCCGCGCAATGCGGAACGCGATAGTTCCATCCCGTGAGGATGCCAATTCCTCAATTCCGCCCCAAAACCCCGGAAACACCACCTCCCTCGATATTAAAAATAAAAATATACAATTATGAAGTTTAACTATAGTGTTAGGTATCAGCTACATTCGGAAAGTACTTTCGTCTTGGTGCCCTCTTCCGTTCAGCATCAACACAAAGAGCGGGCACTTCGGTAATGCATACATAGCACTCCAGAACAGGGTAGGAAGAAGTGGAACAACCCCCGGCTGATAATTGCCTGTACGTATAAACTCAAACCCATCTCGGCACCGTTCGTTAATAAACCCAAAAAGTCTTTTGTGAAGCACTGGAACTCCTTATTTTAACGCTACATTGACTTGATAGTCGAACCTTACACTCACCGTGAAACTAAAAGTGCGCTCTGATCTCTCCCACTGATGTTCAGTCTGATGCCTTCGGTCCCTGCTAGATTAGGCTCTTCTCTGTGTAAGAGTCTAGGTAGGGCATCATTTCAAGAAAGCGAAATGGGAACTGCTATTGATATCCTCTGGTAAGAATACCTAGCATAAGTTGCATTTCCACGGTTGATGAATACAAGATTGAAAACCTTGCCCTAAATCCCCTAAATCTAATACGTACTTTCATCTAATGAGTATGAGGGATATTTAGAGTACACCCCGAGAACGCAAACGCTGTGTTCTGTGCTCTTAGTAAAATGTGAATTGCTGTGTATGACCAGCCGCTATCATCTGCCATAGAGAAGCCACCTACCTACAAAACATGCTGTGACTCCAATGCAGGGTTCCCAACTGTTCTTCCGGACTGGCATCTTTTGGGGCTCAGCACCGCATTCTAGACTGGGTAAACTTTTTCATTGCCCAGGGCGTCGCGACTCTCGAGTTAAGGCCAGAATCACTAGGACCTGTTCAGGACGACTTTGTGCTACTAGCGGAAGATACCATTGCTAAAGCTTCCACCAGTCCAGACGACCCCGGTCCAGGGTAGGGCTTATTCCAATCCGGTCTAATGGGAAGGTCGGACTAGACCTGACCACAGACTCGCAATCTTGGTTTGGAAAGTCTTGGTTTGGAAAGGCTTGGTCTGGACCAATCCATATACGGTTGTAATTTCGACATTGCTTCTTGGCCAAGTACCACCGAAAACATGACTCATCCTCACTTTTATCATCCTCACCCCTGAATACCCGCTCTGGTCGAAATTATACAACTTCTTGTTGAGAGCAAAAGAGAAAGAAAGAAGAGGCTCAATTGTCTATCGATACAAGAGAAGGAAAACACTAGACTTATATACGCAGAAAAGACCATACTTGGCGAAGCCGAGTATCACAACCGGAGCCCGAAGCCAAGTACCAGTGCCGGAGCTAGGCCTCCTCCTCGGCATGGGGGCAGGCGAGGCCCATAGGGGCTACAAGCCGCCGGGCCAAATCTGATGCCAACACTTCTGTCTGTATATTCGGCTCCATCGAGATATATTTCCCCCATTTAAGGACCAGTAACCGGGAAAGTATACCCTAGCCGTGGACACCGGGCTGGATTGGTCCAGAAAATGCCCAGTCCAGTCTGTCAGCATCTAGGATTAGTCCAATCTGTTGACTAGGGATTTGGCCCGGTGGCTTCCTTAGTCTTCGATGCTGGTGGACTCGGGCATGAGGCCGGTGGCTTGCCGCCCCCATCTGCCTCGCCTGCCCTCATGCTGAGGAGGAGGGCTCGGCACTGGTACTCGGCTTTGGGCTTCGGCTTTGGCAGTCGGCATGGTGTTTTCCTTCTCTCTCTTTCGTATATAACTTCATAATTTTCCCTCTCTTTGGGTCGACAGACAATTCATCATCTTCTTCTTCTCCATCATCTTCTTCTCGTGTCAACAGGATCCCAGTCCCAGACGCGGGAGCACCTCCTCCGCCACTGCAGCCGGTGGAGAGACCAGCAGAAAGTGCTCTGGAAAGCGGTGGGAAATGCGACAGGCTGGAAAGCAGGCAGATGCTGACATGTGCAGATTTCTGAGCTGTTTTCCATGGAAGAATGCGACCAAGCGGTGGTGGACTTCCTGGCGGCTACTGAAGTCGGGAAGTTCCCGCCCAAATGAATGGTGGTATAGAGCGGGCGCAGAGGCTGACTCAGGTGCGGGGGGAGGCGGCAACGGGTTTATATATATCTTTCTATCTTTTATCTTTTATCTTTCATTTGTCAGCGGGGACGAAGGGCAGCGGGGGGGGAGCTCCGCCATCTAGCCGGCTCGCCCGGAGGCGGAGGGGGTTATTCAGGTCCTGTCATACTCTAGTAAGAGTGAATACAGTATGATTAAACAACAACAACAACAGGATCCCAGTCCAAAAATTTCTCGGACTAGACCTAGACTAGACCAGACGGTTCTGGTCGAGATTAATATTGCTGGACCGAATCATTAATTTAATGCCGGGTGTATATAATTCCAACTGGTAACCTATCTAAACTTGTTATATAAACTGCTACACCTAAAACAGGAGGTCGCATGTGATAATTAACGTGTATTTAAAAACTTCTCTTCAGTTCAAAATAGCTCGCATATTGTTCATTCGCATTTCCCACACAATTGATCCGTGTCATAGAGTTTGGGCATCAGTATTTTATTTTTTCCATCGCCCCACCACCATTCTGCTTTAAGAATTGCGTGTAAAGACTTTAAGACCCTGCAGGGTTATAGTCGGGAAAATGGAAGCCCTCGGGCATAAGCTAACGGGCACTCTCAGCCCGGAACATTGTAATCCAGGGTGGAGTATGGCTCTGCCCGGATGAGAGGGACAGTTGGGAATCTAGCTCTAATGGCGATCAAAAGACGGTTACCACAAACATGCTGTCTCGTACCCAGACCGCGTGATTCCACTCGCATGATCATTCTTAAGAAGGTCTAGAACAAAACTTCTCCGACCAACCGAAGAAATCATACATTGTGGGGGAATCCTCCGCCAGGTGGAAATGATGGAGATGAGAGTAACATTTCTTAGTTTATAATCTCCGATTCAATTTTGGCAATGTTGATAGTAGACTAGTAGGCTTGATAATGGTAGCAAACATTCCAAATCTTGGTCCCGCACATCCAACATTGTGCAGGGAAGTGCTGGAGAAGCAGTTATGATCTCGCTAAGTCTCATGAAGCTTGTGCTAATCCCGGAGTTCGTTTCCACCTATTTTTGTTGTCATACAGCATACCGGAGGGTGAACCTGAGTAGAACGTCAAACCTCGATTATAGTTTAAACTTTATAGAACACCATATTGAACACAGCATATTGTTCACTATGGAGAAAAGAATAATATAGCTTTAGAGATTGAAGACCAATTCCACCATCTGCGGTGATTAGTCTGCAAGTTGTCACCTTTTCCGCACCATTTGGATGAAAAAGATTGCTGTCGTTGAACTTCGGATGACGACACTTTGCCTACCCCCAATGATTCCACCAGTCCAGCAATGGACCAGTCTAGACTAGAACCGTCCAGTCTAGTCCAAGTCTAGTCCAAGAAATTTTTGGACCGGGATCGGACCAATCCCCAATTTTTCGGGACCTGGACTGAACTGGCCTGGACTGCTTTGGAGCAGTCCACTCGGGCCGAATCGGCCCGAATACGCTGGGAGTTACTGATACACTGAGTCAACAAATAGACTCATACACATATACTCATACATGTAGACTCATCTTGCCATTCACAAGTCACAATATACATCTCACCCCTCATCACTTGCCACTTGCTACTTGCCACTCACCACTCGTTCAGTATGGTTGTGTATCTCGTGGTGATGCTGGCTAGCAGTGGCGGGTTGGTTCCTAGTGTTTGCTCGCAGCAGGTTGTTGCTATGAAGTGACGTTGTGTCTCAGTTGTTGTTGTTTATTCATACTGCATTTACTCTAGCTAGAGTATGACAGGCCCTTATTCCCTCCGCCTCCGGGCGAGCCGGTTAGATGGCGGAGCTCTCACCTACTACCCTTCGTCCCCGCTGACAAAAGAAAGAGAAAGAGGAAGAGAAAACAAAGACTGCCCGCTCCGGCCTCCATGCCTTACCCCAGCGGGAACATTCCGACGTCCATGACCGCCGGGAAGTCCATCACCCCCATGTCACATATCTCCAAGGAAAACAGCTCCGACACCTGTGCCCGGCGGCATCTGCCAGCGTTCAAGCCCGTTGCCTTTCCCACCTTCTTCCAAAGCTCCGGTAGGCGCATGCCCACACTTTAGTTGGTAGAATCTTGTTGCCAATGACTTTGCGCTTGTCATTAGGATAGGTCTCCTATTGCCAGATTTGCCCTTCAGTCTGTAGCCAAAGTGCTTACTGCATTTGTCGGCCTCCCACTTGGCTTTGGCTGCTGATCTTCCTTCGGGTTGTGTCTGAGTTAGGGTTGCAGGGATTACTGTCTCACTTCTTTAGTTTTTCGGATCTACTTTGAAATTGGTAAATATTATCCTGTTTGGACTGGTCCAGACCAAGCCCGTCCAGTCCAAGACTGCCAGTCCGGACTGAGCCCTACCCCTGACCGGGTCCGTCCGGACTGGTGGAATCATTGCCTACCCCCCCATTTCGAAGTAGCTTTGTTCCACAGAGCACCACGGGAACGAGCTCGTGATTGGAATCACGTGGGTTTGGGTATGAGACAAACGCGCATGATAATATTGTTACTGATATATTTTTATTAGATATTAGTGGTTATTTTATACTATGTTCTAATTGTTGTATTTGTCCCCTTAGTACAAAAACACTTGTAGTGTGAACAACGGGAAGGGAATGGGACCGATTTAAGGTCTAGCATCGCAAAGGCATCGCAATAGTCCAGGCGGCCTCTAGTCACTCAGGGCCTGTCTTCCAGGGCGGGGTACACGTAGAGACACCTAAGGCTCTGAACGGCAATCTAGCAGGCCCTGGTGGAGGTTACCGCTCCCTATCTCTGGGTTTTTTGCATTAAAAACCACTCATTTCGTAACATATTACATAGCATACAACCCTCGTATCCCATTTCTAGGCACAGAAACTTTGTAACAGGTGTGGGTGAGCAAAAATCGGAGTGAAGGCCAGTCCCTCCCGCATCACTCGCCTCACCCAGCCATCACTCGGCCTACATGCGGGCCTGGTTATTGCATGATAGGTCTCTGCCTTCTTATGGCCGGAGGTGAGTCTCGTATGACCGGAGATTGCTGTCCGCTTGAAGGGTCTATACACAGATGCGTACGCACGCATCCGTACTTGTACTCTCATATATATGTGGCCTTGTGGCCCTCTTAGACAGGACACAATCAAGCTTCTCTATCTCTACTTTTAACACAGGTAGTCCCTTAGTCCAAAAACTTATCGCCAGACAAATCGCAGTCCGGGATCGGGTACACATCCGCCCTGACTTTTGGGAAACCTGCGATCGCATCTCTAGAGAAACACGGCAAGATTAAAATCGAAACCCCACCCGTTTTGAACGGAATTTCGCACAGTAAACTACAATTTCCAACAGCGCTTAAGTAAACGACAACAAAATGTACTCAACACCAGGAACACAACAACCGGTATTTTATAATGAAATAAGTAATCTTATGTAATATTTACTACTAGATGTTACAAATAAATGTCAGACCTGACAAGGCTTAAGTACTAGAGTGAGCATTTTATCATGTTATAGTAAAGGCGGTCTCGACTTTACATTGACCTTGGATCTCAGTACTTCATTTCGCCTGGCTGAAGCATCCTCTACGCTAGGAAAATCTTTTATCACGCAGATTTTTTCATTGTGTATGCTGTAGGAAGTTCGATTTGTTGAGATCAATCGAGTACGAATAGAGATATTGAATTGACTATGGTACAAAAATGATTGTCCAAAGAGCAAAGAGAGAGAAAGACAGGCAAATATATATGGGAAAGAAGAGGGCATACTCCGCGAAGCCGAGTATCACATCCGGAAACCGATGCCGAGCATCACTGCCGGGGCTAGACCTGCTCTTCGGCATGGGGGCCGCAAGCCACCGGCCTTATGCCTGCAGCTTCAGGCCGAAAGGCACACAAGGCATCGGGCCAAATCCCTTGCCAACACGATTCCATCACAGAATCTTCAAGGGTTAATAGTAAGAGAGATCAAGTGTGTAAGTTTCAATTTGAGCCGTATGAATGAGTACAGTATTTTTTTCTTCACGGTTGTAAATTTCTTTATTCATTCAGCGTATTAATTTGGAGCTGTAACTGAAATGTTAGGATGCTGCCTTGTATCGCAAATCTATATCAACGCCCCGGACCCCGGTCATAATTATTAGCTTTAGTCGAGTAAAATAGTCTATACAGTCGCCACGCCCTGACCAGCGAAGTTCTGATGCTGGTGCGCTAAATGCAATATCGACACAGACGGAAATGCATCGATTCTTGTGCCAGCTGCGACTGACGCTCGGATACTTGACTGGTATTCACAATATACCAGCATGAGTCAAAGGCGCGGGGTCCCACATAATTCCTCTTATCAAAACAGTAGCAATTTCAATCTGCATAGCCCTGAAAATACGAGCCGAAATTTTCACGATATCCAATTTTGTGTCAACAGCATAATACTACGTCAGTTTTATCCTGCTTCGTGGACATTGCACTGGTATTTTAGTTGTATGTTGACTCAGGATTTAGACCGAAAGACCTACAAGCTGGAATGGCCTACAAGCTACTGAAACGCCATCGGTGCTACTAGAAAGGACTAGAGAGCGGTTGCAAATATTATCGAAAATACTAGAATGTCCTGGAGAGTGATTTCATATGTTTTGACTAATCACTGTCTACTGATTCACGAACTATCACTCACCCGTGTCTCCGCCACTCTTGTTACGATATGGAAGTTGGGGAGAACCGTGTGCGTGTATTCTATGGTACAGAGAAGAGAGAAGGAGAAAGACTCGAGATATATACAGGAGGCATCAGCCCCTGCAGCAGTCACCGTGTATCAGATCTGTAACATATCTCCGGCACAAGTATACCTGTAACAACTCTCAACATTCTGTATATAAAGGTAATACTTTTTCCCATAGATATCTTTTGCACTTTTGTTCTTTGCTCTATGAGGGCAATCACTTCTGTATGATAGAGAATTCATCCACTTTTGCAAAGTTATTGTTGTCATCATTGTGGGCAAAGTGTGTCCCGGCACCCTACCATAGAAGGTGTATGGATGATGCGTACGGAAGTTTGCAAAGATCCTTGGGTGATGGGGGAGCTTTTTAAATTAATCACACCGATTATACCGCACAGTAAGATAGAGCCCATCTAGTAGCCCAGTGCTTTCCTATCTTAGAATCTACCGAACGCAGAAAGAAAACACAATAGAAAATTACTGGTGAAATGAAACTTGCCATAGAGGGAGCCGTAGCTAAGAATGATGAAGGAACCTCCCAGAAACTACATTGATATTAAAGCAGAAGAATCAGAAGATGTAACAACGAAGATAACACAGTGGGGGGCAATTAAGTGAAGAAAAACACCCCGATTAATAAAAAGAGGCGCTGATCCATCCCGTGTCACTTGAGGTAAATCTGTGCCTAACGCCAGGTGCGATCTCTGGGAGCTTTGTATCTAGCTGTCCCGCTATACACCCTTTATGTTCTCTTGGCGCCGGTTCACATTCAATGCCCCAGTTCATTCCGTGATTTTTGGTTTAAAATCGAGGTTCAGCTTTTCTGCTGTTTCAACGTATAGCATCCCAAACTGAGTATAAAACAGTAAGTAAAATATAGGATAAATAGCCACAAACGAAAAAAATGTAGATCCAGAATATGTAGCAAAGTCAATGCCTATAAGCAATATACCAATTGGCATCAAGCCCCACACTATCGACATCTGGATGATGGTCACGGCGGCAGCAACACCTGCACATTGCAGTACTTTTTTTGCGCTATGTCGAACATTGCATTGTTCAGTGCCTGGACATATGGCATAGCCGTCGCAGTAACGGTACGAATCAGTCTTACTTTCAACTGAAACTTTGGGCATGGTGGATAATATCGTAGCCATTTCTCGCATCTCGTTTTGGCTGTCGCATTCGATGACTGTTAATAGTGCAGCCTCTTGGAGCCAGATATAAATCCAGATACTATAAATTCTTCCCAAAAATATGATGGTGAAAAACACGGTAACAAAGGCGGCAGTCAGGAACAATGATCCTCCCCATACACTACCGAAGAGAAGTGTGAGGAGGATAAGTTGAACCGCTTTTAAATACTCGCCGATCATAGCTCGCAACTGTTGTGAACGACTGCTAATCTCCGGCTTGATCCGAATAACCACTATGACAGGATGTGGCTTGGTGACCGAGATTTGACAATTGCACCTTTCATCGTCATTCTGCAATCCAGACGAAGTGCGCAATTCAGGAATACATTTATCGATAAGGCTGTTTACAACTTCATCAGTAATTGCCTCACATATTCTAGACAACTTGAATGGTTACAACCATTTAAAGCCATGCCATATCCACCCATACAACATTGGGCCATGTGGGCGTTGGCTTGGAGTTCTGGTTTTAGTTGAAGCTACAAGAGCGGGGTAGCTGCCATTGGTGAGCCGCTCACCGACTGGAGTCGATGCCGGAGTAAGATGGAAAATTTCCTGGGGCGTATGCATAGAAGAAACCAAGAAGGACCGACTCAGTGCGGATACTGTAAAAGCAACGACTAGCCATGCAGCAAAAACTAAATTGGACACGCCCGGACATGTCCATATAATGTATGTAACGTCAATCAGTCGTACAAAGGTAAACGAAGCGAACAGTGCAACAAATTGGGCAATACAATACCCAGAGGTACGCATCAGGCTGGCCCAGATTGTTTTCGAGTTGGTTCTTTCCAGTACCCTTGCTTGTAAATGGAACAGGGATTGGTCTTCATTTGTGGACTGGTACCACCGAGAGAGTGCATTCATTCCGTGTTCTAGTCCAGTCACGGAAGATGTCCCTCCGCGGAGAGACCGGTCCATTCAACGAGTCCCACCCTCCGTGACTGGACTGGTTCTTTCGCGGAGTGTACCCCTGCACCCCACCTCCGTGTACACTCGGTGAATGCTCTACACGCATATATGCCCACGCATGTATGCGTACTCAGCTGGCCATATCCAGCTGAATTAATCAACGCAACTAATGGCATTCAGCCCAGCGCAACTACGTGCCTTCGGCCCAGCGAAATGATGGAGTTCAATGCACAAACAATGGTGTTTCTGCAGCGCCATCTGGTACTTTCAATCTTAAACGGAAGACAACACCACCTGGACCCAGTCACAATCAACAGTGACTTCGAGTAAATACACAGGGAGAGGCAACAGCACAGACATACTCCACATCTGTTGATGATGTCAACAAGAGCGTAGAGGAAAACGACAAAAGTGATTTGACAGAACTGGATATTGAGGAAAGAGAGGGTCTCGAGGAGTACAAGGATGTGGACAACGAGGAGGAGGAGGAGGAGGAGGAAGAGGACGATGTAGAGGAAGAGGCCAACGAGGAAGAAGAGCTGGTTTCAAGTCAGGATATGGAGCACAGTGTAATTGTAGTTGACCACGACGTTGAGTGTAATTAGCACTTGTATGTATGCTCCGCGAATGAACCAGTCCAGTCACGGAGGTGGGGTGCAGGGGTACACTCCGTGAATCGACCGGTCTCTCCGCGGAGGGACATCCTCCGTGACTGGACTAGAACATTCCGTATCGTTGGTAGTTGATCAAACCGCCGTCGGATGCTAATTGATCCACTCTTATAATTCTTTCTGGAGGAACTAACGATAAACTCTGCACATTCAATCCAAGCGTAAATCCTGCTGTCCACAACGCAGCAGCGGGACTGAGGTACATAAGATCTCTTATGTTCGCCGTAGGCAATGGTGCGAGCGTAAGAAGTGTTGGCAATAGGGTCATAATTGTAGTAGCGGCAGCCGAGCCCCATTTGGAGGCTTCGTTCGTGACGCTCAAAGCCGCATCAGCGTCGTTGTTCGTGACGTTCAATACATCAATAGCATCAAAGCTCAAGTTGCTAAACGGACCGAAGTTTGGACAGAACTTGAACTCAAACCCCATGACTCTCTCATTCTTGGAGTCCAGTTTGCGTGTGAGCAAAGTGTTGAACGGAAGTCCACTTGGTAGAGCAGCAGTACAAGTCATAACGACGAAAACAACAAGCACCTGAATCGTCCATTGGTTCCATCGGTTATTTTGGATGATATTGGAAGAATTTCTGCCGAATTGCTGGCCCCTACGAAGGTATCGTTCCATTTATTAGCCTTATGAAGTCAATGCCTCTACGGGATAGTGCTACCTAGACATTCCAAGCTTGCGTTTTGATTGCACTAGATTTACTTCCATTTAGAAACCATTACTGCTATACACCATAGGAGATGTGCACGAATGCCTCCAACACTTGAGCTGTTGATGGCGGAGGGAATTGCAGTGGAATCGTAACAGGGAGTGCGTTTTTTACAAGCACACTATTGCAGTACGTACCTCGAGATAGAGCGATTAACTTTGATTGCTAGGCCCGATGAACAACCCTCTAGTTTAGGATTGAGAGTGTTTTGGGGTGGACCTCAAACTAAATTGGGAGAATGGATGGGAGTGTGATGGTAAAGTAGAAAGTAGTTAGGTGGTAGTTCGGGAGCGGTACGGAAGCGTGAACTAGGAGGAAAATAGTCCAAGCGCTGAGATGGAGACAAGATGGACGTGGACGTTGCGACAGAAATAATTTTCCCTATTTTCAACGGATCATTGCGAACTTTAAGTACGCGATTTTTGTTGACAACGAGATATCACAATAGGGCGACACTTTACCGAGAACAGGGATGGGAGCACTCGTCAGTTGTCTCACAATATTGATTGAGCTATAAAGGTGGTCAGACTCAGGCTCAGAGAGTGGTGGTATCTATGACTTCGCAGTCAGTTCAAGAATGCTGTGGGTCCTGTTCGGTATGTCTAGGCAGTACAAGGTAGAATTCGACCTTTATCTATCGTTGTATTCCGTTGTGTCGTGTCGGGAGTAATGAATCAGGTTAGTACACAGAAACTACTGAGCAATATTGGTATTGGCTTATAGTTAGAGTGGTGTGAGGGTTCGGCTCGGTATGCGCCTAGGCTGCGTAAGGCAGAATCGAGGCTGTTTGACGGTGAGAACCTCGAACTCCAGTCTTTCGAGAATCTATCGCATTCCAAAACTTCATTCGTCTATTGGATCGCCTAGAATATGCATCGAGCTCGTTGATGTCGGGAAGTCGGAATTATGAACATTAGCTAGGATCGAGTGATCGAAGATTTGGGGATCTCGGGTCGTATTTGCGACCGCCTGTGCTAATGTACAAACATTGAACGGCTCTTTTTTGTTCAGTGCTTATCAGAATGCAATGCTCGCGCAGGACAAATGCCGGCATTCCCTTGTACGCATGTCGGTGGCGCTGTTGGTATTACATGCGTGCGTGAATCAGACATGATAATACCTCCTTTACGCTGCGGTGAGTTATTGCAACTGCCCGAAACATATGCATACTGTGATGCTGTGTAGTATCATACGAAATTGCACGATTTCTTTCACATGCAGCGAATTAATGATCGATATATTTGTTAACTGCTCTTATTTACCTGCTGTACACTTATTTGTTTGCACACTAGTTTGCATGATAGTCAGTGGTGGACATATGTTTTAGCGCTAGCCCCACCCGTGATGCGACTCTAGTCGTACTATCTATCATCGCTACTGGTAAGCGGCTGGGATTTTAGTGGTGATAGTGAGGTCACGAGCGACAACTACGTGATCCCGAAAAGATCACTTACCGTCTGGCGCGAGACAAATGCTTTAGATTTGTGCTGCGAATAGTTTTGTTTTTTTGTGGCGCAATTATCACAGCAAGATTAACAAAGGCGATTAAGACGACAATGTGCTAGCATAGCCTCGATGTTTCACAATTAATGTGCTAGCATAGCCTCGTTGTTTCACAATTTTATTTTACCCCCTAAGAAATTGCTGTACAGTTACGAAGCAAATACGAGGTACACACAAAACGTGACCGTAAAATCGGTGCACTAATTAAGCTAGCAATAAAATTTAAAATCAACACTTAAGATGGAAGGGATAATATTCTAGATATGACATGAAGAGCTCATTGAAGCTGTGGATGGATCCTTGGCTGATGGTTGCTATCTCAGATATTTCGCGTGTCCTCTAAAATATGTTCGGTGATAGACACTATAGCACTTGATGACTTAAACAGAGAGCGAAATAACTGCCAAGCCTAGAGAATAAGACCGCGTTTGGTAAAATAGCCAACGGTTTTAGGTGGCTCATATCTTCCCCGAAACATGAGGGGAAAAGGTACGCATGTAAGTACATTGCCGAGCACCCGCGCCAAAGTACACGGTTTGAAGCAGCTATCATCTGGTCCGATTGGAATGAATAAATAAGTTTGAATCAGAGCCATCAGGTTGGTACTTTATAGAACTAGAACATTTAATATGAGTGGAGTATACCACCAGGCTACAAGGCAATGATAGCGCCTACGCGGGTCATCAACAACTTAACTATATCATCTCCCGCGTGAAGATATATGCACTGCAAGATGGCGCACACCGCCAGGTTATCAGATATATCCAGACAGGCGATAGCAGACCCAATATCTCGAGGTCGCCTTTAGCATTGGGCGGCTGGGCCTGGTTTCAGCATGCCTAGCCGGGCTGCAGACTGTAGAGGGTTTTAAAGTTTGTAGTGAAGGCCAAAGCGTGTTAGAAACACAGATAAAGTTTACATTAGCTACATTCATAGTAACACCTTTAGATGATTCTACTAGTCACGTATGTTACTAGTCTCAACACAATTAGTAATAGATACCCCGCATGGCCGTGCCGGCCTTGTGAACCCACATACTATGCGGGGGTAACTGTATTCAAATTTAATACGCCGTCAGTCTCGAGATAGCTAACTAGATTGCACCAGCACATATCGCTAAGCGAGATGTTATCACCCGAGAGTAGACTTAAATGCATAAAGACTTCACTCCGATTTACATACCTATTACAAATTGACCTAGAATATTTGGCCGGTCCCAAAGACGCGCACATGCATTGTGGAACTGCGGTAATAATTTATCGCGCTACTGCTTAAAAGTCCAACACTTAACTTTCTACTTTGCCCAGATATTGGTTGTTTTAATCTTTTCTGGCTTGAAGAAGCACTTTGAAGTTTTGTCACAGTCTCACTTCGGAGACGAGACGAGTTCGGAGCCTGTCTCGGACATCTCATCACACCGTCATTTGTATCTCGTACTCCCAGGACTGTGCGGTAGCCTCGTTCTCCATTGCGGCATATTCTCTTTCTACGTACTTTGCATGATATCTCTGCCTCCCCCGCCTTCTTTCTGCCTTCCAGTTCTCAGTCTATATCCAAACTTGGAGTCTCTCCGGACAGGGCGTGAGCACTGTACACCGGTTATCTGACCTGTTCCCAGCGGCAATCAATATATCTCGCTCAGCCACCAAGCGCTCCATACCAACAAAAAAACCCGGCTGTGAGCTACCAACAAGGCGAAATTTGGGATAACCTCGAAAGAACCCATTTGGGTCAGCCAGCATCGTACTTAGTTGTGATTATCCCTTTGATGTGTTTGTCTTCGCGGAGCTAAAATTTGAAAAGTGACAAGGGTGTTTTTGTTTGCTTTAATCATACTGTATTAACTCTACTTAGAGTATGACAGCCCCTTAGTCCCCTCCGCCTCCGGGCTGGCCGGCTAGATGGCGGAGCTCCACTCCTACTACCCGTCGTCCCCTTCTGACAAAAGAAAGCATCCAAAAGTGTTAGGGGTTCTCTCCTAGCAGTGTAATGGTACATAGTGCCATGCGGTAAATCCTTTAGCGGGGGTTTACTAATCACGTCTCGTTTGGACAAGCTTGTGGCTTGGCAGATTCATTGAAAGCAAAGTGCTGCGGCAGCTGATTTGATGACGCATCCTCGCTGCCAGATCGAAGGGACCACGGTCCTGCCGAGCAGAAGGTTTCCGACCAGATTCATTCTTAGATACTATGCGGTTGCACAAGTATGTGCACGGCAGTCGTGCTAGTAAAGGGCTCTCTAGTTCCCAAGTCCATTGGGTGTAGGGCACGTCCGGGTTGGTGTGTAAACCGGTAATGCGGAGAACCTAAGCACATATGTCTGAGGGAATATGGCGTTGGCTTTAAGCCAAAAGCAGACATCCGGCATTGAGTTGAGGAGCAGGATCTGCAATGTTAATCAGACGGAATTGATTACGCGCCTAAAATTCTACGTTGGCATAGCATCGGATATTAACCAACATAAGACTATGAGTGATTCATCTCACCAGAGATTAATTGCCCAATAGACGTGTCACTGGGTGTGTACGTTCCAACTACCGATCAAGACGTTTGCAAGATGTCAAAGTGGAAGTTATGGTCTGATTTATGAGCCGATATGATATCATGCATGAACACGATAACCTAAGGGACGCGTGGCCACTTGCGGGTCAAGGCGCAGGCAGCGGGCCGTAAGACGCTAAGATATGTGGCTATCATTTGAGGGATTAAATCATAGTCCCAGTCAGAGTAACTAGGCTGAGGGGCTATAAAGAGATCACATTGTTCCGACAATGGAAAGGACAAGCTCAAACAGCTACGAGAAAACGATACCTACCAGCGGAGAAATATCCTTATTTATTATTAAGTTTTTATGATACCTATACCAAGAATCTATACCTAGAATCTATTAGCTTTCTGTAGCGGCAGCCCCGCACCTTGGGACTCATCACGATACGAATGACTATTCGCTTCGAAAACCAAAACGACGTAATTGTATACGCCCTGGAAAAGATCATAGAGCACGCCAGAAGGACACAGCAAATCTTCATAGTGCAGTGTGTCTGGTGGCTCGTATCTATTATCGGACTAGAACAAGGATTGATAAATTATATCGATAATTTATATTCCCAGATTGAGATTACCGTCACTTCCGAAACAATGCGAGGTACTTCGGCAAAGGCTACTAAGGATATAAGTGAATTATGCCAGGATCAGGTCCTGGAAGAGTGTGAAGAATATCTTAAGGAATCTCGGAGGCTAAGAGATATTGCCACCTTGAAGTCCAAAGGAGAGACTCAGAGGGGACGTATTAACCCCACACCAATATCGAAGAGAGCTTTGAAGAAAAGAGAACGGTATATGAGGAAGCAGGAAATCCCAGCGAAGAAGGAATCAAAGACAGTCGGTATTGATGAGGCAGAGATTCAAAGACGGAAGGAAGCAGGCGAGTGCTTACGGTGTGCTTGGCCCTCGGATCGGAAAGGAACACATAGGGTAAAAAGTTGTATTAGACCCATTAAGGTAACGAAAGGAACGGCACCATTCCCTAAGGCGGAACAATATCTGCAGCAGCCTATTACCGGAGAAGCTAGCTCTGACGCCATTAGTTCTGAGGATTCCTCCGACGACTCATTATAAGGAATAGGATCATACGGCTGTACGCACTAAGTATATACAAGGGAAAAAGAAGTATAGTACTTAGGTGTTGTTACCCCTGTAACAAAAAGTGGCAGATATATAATACAAAGGAAAAGGGATGAAATCAAGGAGAGCCCGCCGGCCCTTACTCCTCCGTCCGTTGCCCGCCAGCTCTTGCTCTTCCGCTAGTTTTGGGCGGGAACTTCCCGACATCAGTGGCCGCCAGGAATTACATCACCACTTGCCCCCATTTCTCTATGGAGAGCAGCTCAGAGACTTTCACGTGTCGGCATCTGCCCGCACCCCATCCTGTCGCTTTTCCCACTTCTTTCTACAGCGTCTTCTACTGGTGTTTCCATCTGCTGCAGTGGCGGAAGAGATGTTCCCGCGTCTGGACCGTCCTGCTTCCGCTGCCGCACTACCAGCATTTGTCATTGTCTCAGTGTCCGAACTGTTTTAGGTACGTCCCCACTGGCGCGTGTCTGGACTTCAGTCGGTAGAACTTGGCTGCCAGATGCTTCACACTGTTCATTGGGATGGGTCTCTTGCTTCCAGCTTTTCCTTTCTGTCTATAGCTGTGGTCCTTACTGCATGTGTTGGCCTCCCATTCAGCCTTCGCCGCCGTCGTTGCATCTGAGATTTGTCTAGTCCTGTTCTCCGCCAAGGTGTATACTCGCTATCCCACTGTGCCTGTCCTGCGGCCCTCTCGTGCTAGATTCGCTTGGCGGTCTGCTTGCGTATTTCCGGGGATGCCGGTGTGTGCCAGGACCCAGTGGATCTATGTTTTAATACTGGCTTCGCAAATAGTCTTCGCGCTCCAGTTATTCCACCTGCTTAGTGCCTACCCTGGCTATGGTTCAAGGTGCTCCATGAATCGGATGGCCGCTTGCGAGTCGCTGAACACGGGTACCTTTGTCACTCAGTGTGTCTGCAGTGTGTCCCTCTTCCTCACTGACTCCCGGAGAGCGATTCCGATTGCCCACAGCACTGCATCATAGACCTCCATTCTTCCGGTGCGCAGGTGGCTGCGGTTGGCTTTCCAGTGCTCTGCGTGCTTGCACACTGCTGCAGCTCCTACTCTGCCATTGTCGGATCGTAACCTGTCCGTCCACCACATCCAGACCCCTTCGCCTACTTCGGCCTGTATTTCTGTCGCCCAGTGGATCGCCTCTCTCTTTGCCGCTATGTCTTCGCTCAGTATGACCGTCTTGACAGCCGGCTCTTCATCAGGGTTAGGCTAGCGCATAGTCTCTACTTCCCGACCTCGCTTGTGCACCTTTGTGATATCCCTGCATATTGCCGCGCCAGATCTGGGGTTGTCATGCACTGCCTTTAATTTGGAGCCTTCAAATGCGCTTGCAAGCCTCGCTGTGAATTGTTGCTGTCTGGTGTCCAGGGCTCCCAGCACAGGTGTGAGCCTTGACCCACTCATCAGTGCGCCCATTGGCATCCTGGGGAGGGCGCCCAGGGTTGATCTTGCTTGGTGATTAAGCAGGTGTTGAAGATCCTCTCGTCTGCCGATCGCTTTTGGGTCCCACCAGAGCTCGCTTCCATATAACGCGATGGCTTGAATGCAGGCTATGTGGACAGCTCTTACTCGCTCTGTGATGATTCTGTGCATCTTTATGAGTACACGCAATTGGGCTTCTGCTGCCATGGCCTTCTCCATGCAAGGGTTGTGATGCTCATTGAACTTCCGGTGGGCGTCTATCCAGACTCCCAGCCAGGGTGTCGCCTCTTTGTTGAATCGGACCAAGCCATTTTCTACCTTGATTTTGGCTGTGAGTTCTGGCTGGAGGTGCTTCTTGTGGCCTCACGTGCGTGTGAAGAGTGCTGCCAGCATCTTTGCAGTCTCGAACTGGAGATCTCGTCTGCTGGCCCACTGGTTGCTCTCTGCTGTGCACGCTTCAAGTCTTTCAACCACCTGGTTCACGTCCTTCCCGGTTTCCTCCCATCAAAGGTCATCTACGAAGAAGTGGTCTTCGGCTTGTACTCTCACTTGCACCCACGTTATCAGTCCAGTGGTATGTATCGCAAAGAGAATCAGCGATATGGGTGAGCCCCGCGGGACACCTGCCTCCACGGGGTGACTCTGCAAGACATTGCCTTCTATTACCATCTCCACCGTCCTCTCTGAGAGAAAGCTCTTGGTCCATCATATGATATCTCCATCTCTCTTCTTGGCGTTCATGGCATGGATCAGCCTTCCTCTCACTACGAATGGGAATACTGCCTTGATGTCCTACAGGAAGACACCCGTGATGTTGTCTTCTTTCCACGCCACGCATGCTATGTCGACCATGATGGCCGCACCATCGATGGCTGACCTTGTCGTTCTACTACCAAATTGGCCGTCGCTTAGCAGTGCTGTCCTCTCGGGCTCGTTGGATAGCAGCTCTGTGATCACTTTCTCAATAACTTTCCCCATGCAGCACAGCAGGGAGATCGTTCGGTATGACTTCAGATTCGAATGATCCTCATTTCCTGGTTTTCGAATGACCACCCCGCTCGCGTGTTTCCAGACGGCTGGGTGACGGCCCGTTCGGACTGCTGCCTTCGTTCTTCCCTCAATTTTCATCTTGTCCAACATTCAGAGTAGGGGTATGGATCCGAACGACAGCGTGTCTGGGCCTGGGACCTTCTTAACCGACTGCAAGAACAGAGCTCGTTCGACCGACTGCTCAGTTATGCGTTGTAGACTTGGCCTGCTGGAGGTTGTTCGTAATACTGGTCCCCATCATTCAGGGGCAAAGACTCACCTCTGAACATTTCCTCCTTTTCGGCAATGGTATTTGCTTCCTTCCCCTCTCTGTCAGTCAGCGCGTCCACGGTGGCTCCCGTTTGAGGGTTGGTGAACTTTGCCGCCCTCCAGACCTCACCCTCCTTAGGATCTGCACATAGTCATTCCACATCCGGCTCTTAGACTGTCGAATTGACTTCTGCAGTTCTGCTCTCGCGCGCGCTGCTGCCTCTGACCTCCTTACCCTTCTCTTCTCTGTCCCCAGGGCAATTCTCCTCTCCTTGATCTCGCCGTTCCACCACCTCTTCGATCAAGTGCAGATTCTTATTTTCTTCACTTTGGCATCTACAACTTTGTTCAGTGTTTCATGAGACCATTCAGCCTCTCACTCTATATCGTCTCCCGTGCATTCCTAGCCTACATGGGCTCTTTCTCTCTCCAGCTCCCTCCAAAACTTCTCTGCTGCTTTCTCGTCCACTTTTGACATGGCGGCCAGGTTCCATCCTATGACCTGCACGTGGACTGCCTCCTCCTGTTTGTCGACGTTAATCATCCACTCGATCACCTCGTGGTTGGAGCCTGAAGCATGGCTCCCATCCAGTGTTGTCCATCGCGTGATTGGTCGGGTGGCCAGGGTCAGTTCTATGGTCGACTCGCCTTCTTCGCCGTTTCTCGCCCGGTGGTGACTGGGGCGGTCGTCATCATTCCCAATCTCTCTTTCGTTTTCTAATTTCATAAGCCGGGTGACTGATTCCTATTTTCCCTTTCTCCCCAGGCGGTGCATGCAAATGTACTAAATCTGGCTTCCGATCCACTACAATCTCCAGGGCTGCTATGGTCGACGCGTATGACCTGGCCCAATTGTGTTGTATTGCTCTAATCATTGAAAGCGGCGGGTCCCATTTCGATCTCTGCAGTGGTCTCACTGATGGTCCCGTCTTTCCCCATCTCCGCCCCCTCCATCTCCCTGGTATCTCCTTGCTCTTCATTGGCCGTCCGGTCGGCTTCTCCTTCTCCGTTTCTTGAATCCCTAGCCTTCCTGGTGCCGAGCTCTACTCTATTGGCCCCTCTTACCTCCCTCATCTCTCGTCCATTCGGTTGCAGTTTCCTGCTCTGTCGCGCCATTGTGATGGCCTTGCTTTTCTTCCCACAATTTCTGCGGAATGCAATATGATTCCCCATGCAGTTCTGGCATTTTTCTTGTGTGTGGCTGCATAATGCTCCCTGTATTGCTGTGCACCCAACCAGGTTGCACCTGGGCTCGCTCGATCGTTGTGGCCCGGTGCAGTAGCCGCACTTTGGTTGATGGTGGCTGCGTTTACTCTCGATGTGGCCCCATCCGCAGCATAGCGTGTAGAGGCTGTCGGGGCCCGCGTTCTTTTACAGTTTGACTTTGTATCGTACTCCTGCAGCAATTACGCCTTTGTTCACTAGTTTCTGTGCCACCTTCTTCCCGCTCATAATGAAGAGCACCGATGATGCCTTGATATCTCCTCTCGGTTCTCTCTCCCTGATCATTCGGGGGTTCGATAGTCATCTCACTTGGGGAGGAATTGCCACCCTGTTGTTCTGAAACTGAAGCTCTGCACTTAATTTGTATAGTCGTTCAGTGCCCTTGATCATGAATCTCACGAGCAGAACGGTGTGGATTATCAGCCTTTCCCAAGATTCGTTTCCTTCCACGTCGATAATCCCCTTGTCCACTCATTTGACTGCCTTAATTATAATATCTCGGGACAGGAGAGCATTCTCTGCCATTGCGTTTTGGTCTGTGATTGCGGTTACTGTACCCTTTGCATTCCTTCTCCCGTTCATGATCCAGACGTGTGCCGGGGCCTGCTGCCGGAACACTGCTCTGTTGACTGCTGATGCTATTCTCTCATCCATCTATCAGGGTAGGGGGAAGCTTTCATCCCTCCTCAAGATCAGCTGTCTGTCTGCCATGCTCCGGCGGGACGTCGGAGCCGGGCCTGGGAGCCGTACAGTCTTGTCTCTTTTCAATATCAGGGGTCTTGCTGTCGTGCTCGATCCACCTGGGCCGATGGGTGCCCTCTGGCTCTGGTTTTGGGGTGCGACTTTCTCCCACTGTCTCGCCGGTGTGGGTGCTGACTTTGGCTTGGGTTCGTGCTGCGGTTTCGGCTGCACTTTGAGCGGCATTCTGGGCTTCGGTTGCTGCAGCAGCTGTTGGCGCATCTCTGGTCCTCCTTCCTCCATTGGATCGACATGTTGCAGGGCCTCTAGCCCTCCGCAGTTCATCCTTGCGGTCTCGTCTCATTCTTTCTCTCTCGCTTCCTAACCTGGTGCTACTCCTTTCATGATCTTCGGGATCACATTTGTGATGCCTGCCCTCGACACCTTGTTGTCCTTGTGGCAGGCGTCCCACTTTGGTTCTTTCTCTTGCATCCATGTCGTCATTCCCAACCACTGTGCTCCTTCATGGGCTGTCTGTGCTTGCACCAAGTTTGTTCGGTGTCCAACAGTTTGGTGCAGCTGAGTTAGCTGCTGCGCTTGCTGTCGCATTATTCTCTCTATGCAGCTCCTCCAATCGCTGGGGGTCGCCAAGGCCTCTCTCCTCCTTCCCCACTTCCAGTTCTCGATTTTCTCTATCGGCTCAAACATGGTTGTGTCCGCAATGTCGGCATCGGTCGGTGTCGCCGCTGTCGTTATCTCTATCGCCACGTCCATATGCACGTCGCTCCTCCTGTCTCCTACTTCTCCCGTGTCCAGGTCGCTCCTCTCGCTCGCTCTGGCTTCGGTTATCAGTCTTGTGAGGGAAACCTCTGTTTCTAGTGTAGTCCTCGTTGTCGGTTGATGGTTGGCCAACGCGTTCCTCAATCATGTTTCCTGCCAAGACTCTATGCGACTCCACTCAATTGCGTGGGTTCCTGTGTGCGCCTTCCTCCTGCAGTTTCACTGGTGCTGGAATGGTTGCTCCGGGGTCAATTGAATGTCCAGAATCCATTGCCGCTGTCCGTTTTGTAGTTGCTATCACTGTTGTTGACTTATCGCGCTGTTTCTGTTTCGCCAAGACCTTTGTCGATAGTAACTTCAGTGACAAGGGTGTGCGGGCATGCCACGTGTCATCCCCGCCCAAAATATATGGCACAACTACCATCGCCGACACCATGCAACGTATCTTCCAGATTTTTATTAATTGTATTTGTTGCTAAGCCGCCGCAGCTGATACTCTAACTTGTAAATTTGCCAGAACTTTGTGTGTTGCTCGAAGGAAGCGCCGAAATAGTAGATCATCCGCCGCGAAGCGCTAGGAACAGGTTATTAGGCGTTGTACTATACAGTGCCCACGCACTATCCGGAAAGACTCCGATTCAAATTGCTATAGGTCCACTTTTTGCCGCTTCCCGGCCATCCCCAGCATTCCTGCTGTGACCATCCATGGACATCTCCCCTAGCATCCACCGAATTGTCACCATCTTCCTGCACCTCTTCCTCTTCCGCCTCCGCAACCTCCCAGACAGTGATCCTAAGCTGCCCAGCCTGCAGAAATCTGACTGCCAGCTTACATATCTTTGAACCCTGCATATATCTTCGAGGCCTGCATATGACTAGGCGCCTTATAAGCTATCTAGCGGACGGGCAGGCTTTCATTTACAGGCCCAACTTACGACGATCAGGCCCAGCTTGATGCAAGTTGGCCGGGCCTAGCCGCTTAGGAACACTGAGTCCCGTCGCTGGACCGCTGGGAACATTGGTAGAGCTGAAGGTTCTCGGATATGAGACTGGAGGCTTGCGGGCGCCATCGGCGTGAACCAGCTCCCATGCCGAGGAGGAGTACTAGCCTCGGTAGTGACACTCGGCATCTACTATGGTTGTGATACTCGTCATCTTTGAGTATGATGTTTTTTTTTTGAAACTTGTTTATTTCTCTCATTGTACGGTAGACAGTTTGTTGCGATAGTGAGGGGAGAACCGTGTGTATTGGCTATAGAGCAATGACTGTCTAGGTACAGGTCTAAAGGTCTAAGATGCGTAGGGAACGGGAAAGAGTAAAGTGTGAAGTCTAAAAGAGTAGTCACGAACCATATCTATCAACACAGTTGAACCTCTTTGTTTGTGCTGGGTTGATCTCAACAGTCCGCTCCAAAACTCAATACATGCCCCGCTCTAGAATTGTTAGGCGGATTTACTATCTACGATCTTGAAAAGTTTGACTGGCCAGTGTTCTCAACCGTCCCGTCCGACGGCCGGGGACGGTAGTGCCGTCTGAGATCTCGCTAGGACGGACGGGACGGTACTAAATCCGTCCGTCCCGTCCTAGCAGATAAATGATGGCAGGACGCCCGTTGTCTGCCGGGGACGGTGAAAACACCGTCCCCAGCCGTTATCGGGCGGTTAGAGGATATATTTAGATGATTAGCAATTGAGGCTTGAGAGCGCGCGGTAAGTGTTATAAATCGATGAGTCTAGGCTTAGTTCATACATCTATTGTGCTAATATTTTTGAGGGCGAGTGGAGGTAAATGATATGTATATAAAGGCCGAAACTCAACTCAATAATCCATATTATTCTTCATCAACTATCCATTCTTCGACACATCGCAATCGACATGGATTGCCTCAAATCATGGATTCAACAGGGCTTGATCTTTGGAGCAACGGGGTCAGACATTCTGCGGATGGAGCAGATGCTGAAGGATCTTGCTTCACAGTCAGGGTGATTGTAATGAGGTTTATATGAATATTATTATGTACTTTGCGAAAGATCCATGGATGTCGACCGTTGACGACCGGGGACGGTGAAAAACCAGTTGACCGCCGTCCTATCCGTCCGTCCCTGTCCTAACTCGGACGGACGGCTCCGTCTCCGTCCTGCCCTTGGACGGACGGTGCATTGCCGTCCCGTCCCCGTCCTGGGTGATCCCGGACGGACGGGACGGTTGAGAACACTGTGACTGGCTGCGGATAGGTAGGATGGGGTTTGTCCTCCACCGCCCTTAGCGGACCTCCAAACCACTACACAGCTAGTCCCAATGCCTGGCTAAACTCTTTGGGCAAGGGAGTCTGATTCGGTGAAGAATTGGCCGATCTATTGGGGGGGATTATGATCTTTCATACTCCTCACCTCGCCTAGCACCTACCCCCATAGTTCCACTAATTCTCTGCTAAATTTAACACCCCATTGGCACGGAGTAGATGTATCATATGTAGATATAGTCCGAGTTGTCGTTGACTAGGTACTGGGACTGGCTGTGAAGCGGTATGGAAGTCCGCTAGGGGTTAAGTCATTCGGAAAACCCATCATGGTACTCCCCGCTAAATCCGTCAATTCTTGGGTGATTAAGGTTAACAAGGGTTCGAATTGATGCTAAGAAGAAGCTCTCTTCGACTGTGTGATCTGGTCTCAAACAAACTGCTAGTTGCTGAGCGAAGATAAGAATCGCAGCTTGGTCAATATTCCGTGAAATACTGTCCAGGATTTCGCGTTTTTGGTATTCTAAATCTCGTCCAATTACCATCCTGTTGTTCACACTACTGTTTTTATTGTTCACATCTTCCTAGTACCACTAGCTTTTGTCAGGTTTCGTCGACACTTGAAGGCACCGTAGATCTAATATAAGTTTTGCGGGTTGCGATCATTTCCCCCAATTGCAGTGATATCGGGAACGCCATCTCCCGCAAGGTTATATACAAAATGAACAGTTGTTGACACGAGGGTGTTGCAGCGGGCGTGGAGAACTCTTAAATCGTCTGAATTCTAATGTTTTTCTATTCCCTTTTTTACTCTGAAGCACACGTTATTGAGATAACTATACTGAGAGTGGCAGCCTAAGTAACAGCTAAGCAATGACACGATGCCCGTCGATGCTCTGGGGCGAATGCCCAGTATTTACGTCAACAGCAATTGCTTTATTAAAACACCCCTCCCTACTGTTTTAATCAGGATTTCAAAAACAATATCTATTCGGTGTCCACTTCGTTTAGGGCTGATACAAAGAGCAGGCGCTTCGGTAATTCATACATAGCACCCCCAAATAGACTAGGAAGGAAAACAATCCTTGGCCGAAAATGCGTTTAGTACTTTTACGTACAAACTGAAATATAAGCACTGTTCGTTGTATGATCCAGAAATATCTTTGCGAAAACAGTAAGTTCCTAGCTTGTCTTGGTGCTATGTCAGCTTGGCAGTCGTGTCTTCCGTAAATAGTGGCACTAAAAGCAGTCTGTTCGCCCCTCTTGTTGAGATCAATCGAGTACGAATAGAGATATTGAATTGACTATCGTACAAAAGTGATTGTCTAAAGAGCAAAGAGAGAGAGAAAGACAGGCAAATATATGGGAAAGGAGAGAGCATACTCGGCGAAGCCGAGTATCACATCCGGAGACCAATGCCGGGCATCACTGCCGGGGCTAGCCCTACTCCTCGGCATGGGGGCTGGTGGCGGCCCATGGGGGCCGCAAGCCACCGGCCTCATACCCGCAGCCTTTGGCCAAACGCCACAAAAGCCACCGGGCCAAATCCCGTGCCAACACCTCTTCCGCTACACCTCTTGACATTACACTCTGGTTCACCAGTAGGAGTGACCTGTGGTGAACAAGGCTCCGTGGCAGATTGTGATTGTGTCAACTAATGCAGATCATATGTCCACTGGAAAACCGTCTAGCAGCCCACTCAACGGAAGATTCTAAGCCCGATGGCGTTCGTCGTTTCAAAATCATAGCTCCTTACCATATTGCTGTGTATCCAAAGACCCAATAGCGTAGAGAGAAATGCATAATCCTCACCGAAACCTTTAGTAAGAGCAAACAGTGTTTCCTTTGTCACAGTGTTTGGAATGTTACTAGCTGGCATTTCACGCCATAGATCCAATATATATTGGATTATTTATATATAACTCGCATCTTTCTCCTTCTCTCTTGTCTCTGTATCTAAGTCTATTCATACGGTTCTCCCCATCATTATTTCTACAGACCACATCGGTAGTTACCGAGTGACAGTAAATGACCCGCTTCGTCAGACCCCTGGGTGGTGCAGCGGTGGGTGGCTGGTATAAACCACCCGACCATCATAAATCCAAAGGCATCAAAGTTGTCAAAACTACCTAGCCACTGCCGATACACCGTATTCGGACGCTTTCTGCCACAACACACCGCATCCTAAATATTACGCAATTCTCCGTATTCATACAAATGGACAAGCATTTAGAGATTGAATAGTAGGAGAAGTGGAGAAAGAGGCAGAGAAAAGAAAGGATTGGGAGGTAGAAGCAGTAGCAAGGTCGCAAGTATGTACAAGGGAAATGGTTGTATGTCGTCAAGTGGAAGGACTGGGAGAAACAGATGTGGGAACGGGAGGACATGGAAGGTAGTCGAAAGTCGGTGGAGAGATGAAACGCCGTGCATCCTGTGCTGGCGGACTCCATTGAGGAGGACGACGTGGGAGATCCATGCAAGCCTGAACGGTTGAACAAGGAGATGGTAGATAAGAAGGAGGGATGACGTCAGGGCGGCAAGTGCCACGACAATCATGGAATTGACAAGGATTAGCTGGATGCAGGCGAAATGCTCCTATCGACCCAATCGCACCACTGCAACACAAGAAATAATCTCCTCCCTCCTAGCACCCTCGAAACGACGATGACAACATGCACCCTCAGAAGAGAAGTAAAATTCACTGCCTGGTACGAAATGTACTAAAATTCTACGAAACAACACCAATATCGTTGAGTGCAAGTGCTTGCTGTCCATGCTCCATTGGAGGTGGAGTTTTCTCTCTCAATACCTGCAGAGCTTGATCTGTCATTCGCTGATAACCTGAGGAATGCATCCATTAATTTGCTTCGTTTTGAGTACCACCGATTAGAAAATACAGGGGGAGAGATTATGTCGATCGATATATGCACCCGAATTTAGCCGACAAAATCTTTTTCGGTCATGCGGCACCACCACGCCCCATCAAGCCAACGAGGGGATTCGGCCGTGTCCGTGTCACATGTCGAGTCAAGATGATCGTTCGATTGTTGTGCAAGGACGAGCTAGCGAAGAGAGCCATCTTGTTTATCGCGGGGCAACTCCAGTCTCGGAACCCTGGTGTACCACATTCCGAGACTACATAATCCTTGCAATACACTGAGCTCTACTCCCTGATGAAAGAGAATGTCTGTCAAAGCCGCAAAGATGAGGTTGCGATTGGCAACTTGGGCGCATGCCTGAATGTACTAATAGAGTACGATGCTGCTGATCAATTAGTTGGCTAGGCTAGCTTCTTCTCATGTTCATTCGTTAACTTCCAACGGTGCAATAGTCCAATAATCGGAATCCACATGTTTGAGCAGTCCCACAATTCCGTCGACCAACCTGCCCCGCAACCAAAACAGAATAGCACCCCATACTATTTTAAGATCTCTACTTTGCATCCACAACCACTTCTACTACAGCTTATCTTTTACATTTGACGTGATTGATCGACCTTAGCCATATCCCGAGATGGTTTTGTTTTGCACTACGAAGAATGAAACACAAGCAGCAGAATCCGCCGGGAAAGGAGCAAGGCGCTGTCAGTGAGGTGGTCGATCGAGTTTGAAGTGTCTTTGGCAATTGTGTGATCCTTGCAACTGGAGTCTGTGGTGGTACGACCGACCAATAGCAAGAATAGAATGACTACCTATAAGAGTTGAAGCAACGCATTCTGAATGTGAAAGCGGTTTGACAGACAGACAGAACACAGCCAACCGAACGTCGACACAGCGATATCTGCAGAGAGGGGCACCTCGTGCGTCTGTGATCTTGGCCGACAGTAGTTCTGCAGCATGCAGCCAAACTTTACCTTTTGGGTAGCTTGCATGCAGCGAACAACACATTGTAAGCGGCTATCACCCAGATGGCCTATAGATGAATTAAAGGGTAGACGGACTCAATTCAACAATCAAGAGATACAGCTTTAACCGTGTTAATGAAGAAACGAAGATCAGGAGCATGGTTCCATATTTATAGGAATATACCTTAGGCCACAGACGTAGTAGTATGTAGAATTGAAAGAGTGTACTCTACTCGGCTATTTGAAGGGATTGCATTAGGAACCGCAACATTCTTCAGGTAGAAATCCAATGTTTACCACACCCGTAACTAGGGAATCATTACTGCTACTTAGTACTATGTGCACTATAGCTGCGAGCTGCACCGCTACTGCAACCTTCCGCAACTTACTGTCGGCTAATATCGAAGGCGCACCAATTCAAAGTCATATTTCGGGGGTGGAAGGATTGCGCTAGTTGGAGATAATTGGAAATTGTTGAACTGACAAACGCATGTTTGCCTTAGCACAGGAAGCGATCGATCCTAACTACCGATCATACACACCGTTAATTGCACATTTCCACCTCACCGAGAAATGTATGTATACCCGAGCTTCCTCTCTTTCAGCCTGGCTACCACCATTAGCGACTTGCTCCTCATCACCAACTCAGCGGTAGCGGCATCAACAACTACAGAATTGAGCACTCAACAGCCGCGCCACCACTACCAGCCACATCACGACCGACAACATGCAAACGAACTACCAGAACTGCCAAATCAATAGTTTCGGAGGGTCCAATCTGGACGGTGGGCAGAACTTTTACGGGTGAGTCTCCCTCGAACCTACGAAGCCAAGATGTTTTGCTAGCGATAGATATGTGTGGTGGCATGATCGCATTTAAGCTGGCTAACTGACGCACACATGCAGGTCGGACAGTAAGTGACTTTGTTAGATCGACAAGACGTTAACTTCGATCTGACTTCGCGCCATCAGACCCCGAGTTGAAATGCCTACACTCTCTCTATACTTCGGATTATGAGTCCAACTGGCGCAGAAATCCACCTCGAGTTGATGGAACGCTTCAATGGTTCCTAGATCATGCACAGTATCAGCACTGGCGGCAAGAACAGGAGTCGAGCCTTCTATGGGTGTCTGCGGATCCGGGATGTGGAAAGTCGGTTTTGGCCTCATTCCTGGTCGACGAGCTCAATAGTCCTACTTCTCAATCAGAATTACACGGCACCGTTTGCTATTTCTTCTTCAAAGATGACAACGAAAAACAGAATAATGCAACATATGCTCTTTGTGCAATACTTCACCAGCTTTTTACGGCGAATAACTCACTACTTAAACATGCGATGACTGAGTTCAAGAACAAGGATCAGAAGATTACACAAGAATTTCGAACGCTATGGAACATATTCATATCAGCGATAGCAGATCCGAACTGTGCGAAAGTCATTTGTGTTGTCGACGGCCTGGACGAATGCGGGAAGTCCACACAAGACCTATTTATCGAGTCTTTGGTTACATTATATTCTACGCTTGGAAAAGATTCAGACGGATTTTTGAAATTCATTGTCACTAGCCGTCCATACCCCTCGATCGAAAGGCGATTCGGCAACTCCCCAACAATCCGATTGAAGGCAGAAGATGAAACAGATGAGATTAGCGGCGACATTTCGCTTGTTGTTCGGGCAAGGGTGGGTAGAATTGCGGGCCAGAGGTCTCTCACTCCTGCCGTGCAGGCCAATCTTGAGGAACGTCTTATCCATAACGCTGATCGAACATTCCTTTGGGTGTCCCTCATTCTCAAGATGATCGAAGACAGTGCAAGAGTCTCTAAAAAGGCATTAGAGGACATGATTAGTAATATACCCAGCGCATTGGATGCTGTCTATGACAAAATTCTCCAGCAAAGCTCCGATCACGAACACGCAAGAAAACTACTCCACATAGTAGTAGCAGCTAAGAGACCGCTTACACTCGATGAAATAAATGTGGCTTTATCCATTGGACCTAACGATAGGTCACACGACGATCTTGACGTCGAACCATCCATCGACAGCACAGTTAAAGACCTCTGCGGACTCTTCGTGAGAGTTATAGACTCAAAGGTTTTCCTCGTCCATCAGACAGCAAAGCAATTCCTAGTCAATCACCCGGACGACGGTCTTGGCCAAGGTGTATGGAAGAATTCACTGCTTCCTATGGATTCAGACCTCACTGTAGCCCTTATTTGTATCCGTTACCTCTTATTTACTGTCTTCGAAACCGAGCCTCTAGTCCTCAGTGCTAGGAAGCGAATGTATGAAACGATGAGGGAGGTGGATTCCTACACCGAAAAGCATGTCTTTTTGGATTATGCAGCGAAACATTGGACAGCTCACATCAAAGAGACCAAAATAGGGAAGGAGCCGGAATTTTTCAATTCTGCACTGGAAGTTTTGGATAGTGGATCAATGCGATTGCTGACATGGTTCCAGGTGTGCTGGATTGCTGATAATCCTTATTCCGAGCACCCCCACAACGTTACTAGTTTAATGGTGGCGTCGTATCTTGGGCTCAGTGCAGCAGTGGGGCGTCTGTTAGAAAAGGGAGCCGACGTTAACGCTCGGGGTGACCTACATGGCAGTGCTTTGAATGCAGCAGCCTTCAGGAAGCACCGCAGTGTCGTCATAATGCTGCTTGAAGCCGGAGCCATTGTATACCTATTCGGGAAAGAATATAGAAACATATTGCAGGTAAGCGGATACTGTTGACATTGAATTAAGTGAAGCTATGGCTAATTATCACCGCGTATGGCACTTTAGACAGTGGGTGTACCCTGTCACCTTGGCTCTAAGGCTATGACTGACGTCTAGTGTGTCTGAATTGCAGAGTGTATAAATGATGGTACCGCACTTCACTCACCAAGGGTATGGCTGACGCTGGAGTCGTTTGTGCGGCAACAGGTAAGTGAACAACATTATAGGACCACTTCATTGAAGTAGTATAGCCGGCGCTCAGCTCACTATACTTCGCAGGATGTAAGTGAGCCAAATCACCATACCTCATCTGCAGAAATGACTGACGATCGGCTTCTATTTGCGTGTTAGGATGTTAGTGAACCGTATCACGACTTCTCGCAGTTGATGATACCGCTGACATTCGGTTCGTGTTGTGATACAGTTAGTAAGTGCACCGCATCAATCCTTTATGTGGTGATGGATGACGTTGGGTTCATTTTACCTTGCAGAAAGTAAGTGCACCGGATCTCGGTGCCTCGCTGAGGCACCGAGACGACCTGGCTGACGTTCGGCTGACGTTCGGCTCGCTTTGCCTTGCAGCGAGTAAGTGAACCGCATCTCGGTGCCTCGCTGAGACGACCTGGCTGACGTTCGGCTCGCTCTGCCTTGCAGTCGGTAAGTGAACCGCATCTCGGTGCCTCGCTGAGACGACCTGGCTGACGTTCAGCTCGCTTTGCCTTGCAGTGGGTAAGTGAACCGCATCTCGGTCCTTCGCTGAGACGACCTGGCTGACGTTCGGCTCGCTTGTCTTGCAGGATGTAAGTGAACCGCATCTCAGTGCCTCACTGAGACGACCTTGCTGACGTTCGGCTCGCTTTGCCTTGCAGGATGTAAGTGAACAGCATCTCGGTGCCTCGCTGAGGCGACCTGGCTGATGTTCGGCTCGCTTTGCCTTGCAGTCGGTAAGTGAACTGCATCTCGGTGCCTCGCTGAGACGACCTGGCTGACGTTCGGCTCGCTTTGCCTTGCAGAGAGTAAGTGAGCCGCATCTCGGTGCCTCGCTGAGACGACCTGGCTGACGTTCGGCTCGCTTTGCCTTGCAGGAGGTAAGTGAACCGCATCTCGGTGCCTCGCTGAGACGACCTGGCTGACGTTCGGCTCTCTCTGCCTTGCAGTGGGTAAGTGAACCGCATCTCGGTGCCTCGCTGAGGCGACCTGGCTGACGTTTGGCTCGCTTTGCCTTGCAGTCGGTAAGTGAACCGCATCTCGGTGCCTCGCTGAGACGACCTGGCTGACGTTCGGCTCGCTTTGCCTTGCAGTCGGTAAGTGAACCGCATCTCGGTGCCTCGCTGAGGCGACCTGGCTGACGTTCGGCTCTCTCTGCCTTGCAGTGGGTAAGTGAACCGCATCTCGGTGCCTCGCTGAGGCGACCTGGCTGACGTTCGGCTCGCTTTGCCTTGCAGTGGGTCAGTGAACCGCATCTCGGTGCCTCGCTGAGACGACCTGGCTGACGTTCGGCTCGCTTTGCCTTGCAGTGGGTAAGTGAACCGCATCTCGGTGCCTCGCTGAGAAGACCTGGCTGACGTTCGGCTCGCTTTGCCTTGCAGCGAGTCAGTGAACCGCATCTCGGTGCCTCGCTGAGACGACCTGGCTGACGTTCGGCTCGCTTTGCCTTGCAGTCGGTAAGTGAACCGCATCTCGGTGCCTCGCTGAGACGACCTGGCTGACGTTCGGCTCGCTTTGCCTTGCAGTCGGTAAGTGAACTGCATCTCGGTGCCTCGTTGAGACGACCTGGCTGACGTTCGGCTCGCTTTGCCTTGCAGTCGGTAAGTGAGCCGCATCTCGGTGCCTCGCTGAGACGACCTGGCTGACGTTCGGCTCGCTTGTCTTGCAGGATGTAAGTGAGCCGCATCTCGGTGCCTCACTGAGACGACCTTGCTGACGTTCGGCTCGCTTTGCCTTGCAGTCGGTAAGTGAACAGCATCTCGGTGCCTCGCTGAGACGACCTGGCTGACGTTCGGCTCGTTTAACCCTGCAGAATGTAAACCGCATTCCGTCTCCCTCTTTGATGCGAGACTGCTGATATGAATCTCATTACGTTGCAGATTGTAAGTGAACCACATTGACATACCACATCCATGTTGACGATATGGTCGATATTCGTTCTGATCCTTTTTTATTGTAGGCTGTAAGTGAGCCACATCTCAACAGTTCCCACATCGCTGACTTAGCTCATTTTTTGTTGTAGGGAGTATGTAAATCACCGTGCTGTTTTCTCCCTACTGACACTATTTCTGACCTTCGGTTCGTGATTCGTTGCAGTATGTAAGTGATCCTACTTTCCGTACACTTCCTTCTCTACGTTATGGCTGATGGGTTGACTGGTGTTTTATTCCAGCTTGTAAGTGAATTATTCTGTCTCACCCTCGGCAACGTATGGCTAGTCTGCAGCTGATTTTTGTTCCGCAGCTAGTAAGTGAAGCACTTCTTTCCCCTTCGTCGCAGAAAATATAGTTAAAAATCGGTCCGCACCGCTCTGCAGGATGTAAGCAAGCCACTTTGCCGGTCACTCTCTTAACATTATAGTTGATTTCTAGCAAGGTTTGCCGTGATTACGAGAATGAGTGGGGAGACGAGGGGGGAGAATATGGTGGAAAAGGAGGGGGAGCAGCGGAACGTTCAGGAGTAGTATAAGGAAGGGTAACAGGCGAGAGGAAATAGCGCTGGAGGAAGAGTATGTTCATATGTTTTGTCTGTCACACCCATCACGAAAAAGAAATTTAGTTGGAACTTCATGGCCGAAGTTATGTGTCTTCAGGGTTGTTGAGATCAATCGAGTACGAATAGAGATATTGAATTGACTATCGTACAAAAGTGATTGTCTAAAGAGCAAAGAGAGAGAGAAAGACAGGCGAATATATATGGGAAAGGAGAGAGCATACTCGGCGAAGCCGAGTATCACATCCGGAGACCAATGCCGGGCATTACTGCCGGGGCTAGCCCTACTCCTCAGCATGGGGGCAGGCGAGGCTGGTGGGGGCAAGCGAGGCTGGTGGGGGCAGGCGAGGCCAATGGGGGCCGTAAGCCACCGGCCTCATGCCCGAGCCTTAGGCCAAACGCCACCGGGCCAAATCCCGTGCCAACAAGGGTAAAGTTAGGTCCATTGGGGAGTGTAAGGGATGGCGCAAGACCGCAAGTTGGTGCGATGGATACCAGCGCGTGACATATAGAAGTTTCTGGAGTTTTGAGCGAATTGCCTTGTTCGAAATAGTAGCGGGCGCTGTGACAAGTCTAAAACCGATACCATTCTCTCCACCTTAGCAGCTTCTCTCTATGTACAACTAGTGCCGGAGACCTTTCATCAGGCAATGATATCTCGGGCTGAATTAGTTAGAATTCAGTGGAAGATGTTGACACAGGATTTAGGCCGAATGGCCTAAAAGATGCTGGAATGGCCTACAAGTTACGTATAGGCCATCGGTGCTACTAGAAATGACAGGAGAGTGACTGCTAATATTATCGAAGATACTCGAAAGTGCTAGGGAGTAATTTCTAATGTTCTAACTAATCAGTGTAGAGCCATTCACCAATCATCACTCCACCACGGGGTTCCCAACGGTATTGCATGATAGGTCTCTGCCATCTTATGGCCGGAGATGACTCGTATGGCCGGAGGTGAGTCCAATGATTCCGCCAGTCCAAGGAAGCTACTTCTGATCAATTCAAGCTAGTTACATCATTCACAAAATCGTACCCTCCTTCTCAGACTTTGCAAGATTTCCACATCCAAATTCGCATTTGCAGCATTTACCTAATGTCCATATTGTCATCCTCAGCCAGATCTATATCTAGCTCAACATTGCCATCTTCCATTTTAGCTTCTGTGACCATAACCTGTGGAAGCCCAATTTGCAGAGAATCCCATAACTTGATGCATTCCACAGCCTGCAGGGAATCAATTTGAAGTCTATTTCACCTGTGTCAGGTCTGTGAGCATAATTTGGCACTGAGAGAATAGTCACTCGACTCCAGCAGACATGGTCGGTATGGATAAAATATCAATTGTCATCAAGGATAGATTTGGATACATCTGGTGTGGAGACTGCCAATAGGTGAATAGGTTGATGACAGAGGGTTCAGTTGGAGTTGAGAGATACCGGTCATATTCATCAGCTTTATGCTCATTTGCACTCATTTAGTTGATTGGATGGAGAGAGACCAGTACTGATAATAACACCCTGCCGCGGAACACGCCAAGTTGCATATGGCGAAGCCTCTGCTGGTGGAGTACGTGGCTGGCATTCCCCCTCAGATGCACTGATTGCAGACACCATCATACACTATGTAACCCATGGGGCTTGCACACACAGCGTTGCATCCCGCGATTGACCTTCAGTCCATTTATGTTTGTTCACAGCTGCTTCAAAGTATTCCCACTTGTATGCAGTGTGTAACACAACCACAGCTACGCAGACTGTAACCTCTTTGTATCACTCCTGGTATGTATCCAACACCACAATCCCATCTGCAGTAGCCATTCGGATATAACATGGGGGTTGCACTGGTACTTCTGTAACACCTTTGTAAACGTTGTTCGAAGGAAGTCAAGTTCAACCGAAATGTTATGGGACTCAGAAGAGTCACCCTCCTTGTGTCACCTTGCAGCATGGAATGGCTCCAAAATACTCACTGCATCAACCAGCTGTGCCCAATCATTACCAGATAAGCAATCTGAATCCAAGTAGTCACAATGGCATTGACAGAATACTTCCACATGATCCCGGTTTCGAATAATGCTCTGGATAATTGCATATCCAGTATTTGACTGTGTCGCATTTTCTCTGTAGAGGATGGTGATTCCACTAAGTAGTTTAAATTCCTGATACTGCAGTGGAGATTCAAGCACATATATGGTAATATTGTGGGCTTTGCCCCAGAGTCTCAGCTACTGTTGGCAATGGTTCAAAATTGGCAGTTCGGTTCCGGGTCCCAGTTCGAACCGAACTGGAACCTTTGTAAAGGGTTTTACCCCATCAAAAATCCGAAGCACGCCGAACCCATGGTTCCTTGGGCGGTTCCTCATTATCGCAAACTCAGGTTTTGGCTTCAAATAAGTATTTGAGTTGGGATTGTATTACAAAATAATATATATGTAAATGATGCAGATTTAGATCCTCTTTCACCTCGCATTCCCCAATTTGCGATCCGATCACGATTCCTTGAGTCGCTTTGAAAATTGGTTGATTTTCGGCGTTACATGATAGCAACTCAATGAATAGTCATTAGTTCGCAAATATGAGAATGGGAGGGGAAAGAGCATCTAAAACTGAATATGTCACATATGTATCATATTGTGATACGATGAAAACTCAAATGCTTAATTGGAGTGAAAGTACTGAGTTCGTGAGAATCAGGCTCTACTGTACAATAAACCCAGCCACAAACCTGCGGGTTTATGTGAGGTTGTTAGGGGTTCTCTCTTAGCACCGATAATGATTCTTGTTTTGGTTCCAGACGCATACGTATCTATGATGTGCATAACACCTATGGATAGAACATTCAAGTTGGTCAGAGAGCTGTTCCTTGGCGGGGGTTGATCTCAGTCGCGCGAAGAGATGCGCAGCGTCACTATCTTCGGTCACACCCGGATACTTTGTGGGAGGTGCATGCTAACCATGCCCACCAGTTGATAGTAAATATCCGATTAAAAGAACACTTCTGCCCTACCTGTAACGGGCTAGGATACAGAGAGGCATGTTCCGGTGTAGAGAATATCCTCGACCTTAGTATGACGTAACTGAGGGATTAACTACGTAGGCACTGGACTAGACTGAGCACCACTCATTGGTTGGATTGGTCTGGATCGCAATGTAGCCTTGTATCAGATACCAGCTTACATGTCAATGATCTATGTTGGCAGAGTATCGGCCAGTCGCCGATTAAATCTATGATGTAATTGAATAACTCACTACTCGAGGGATTTAAAAGGCGATAAGCATTATCAACTTGGTTGGTAGATATTCCAACTACGGACTCATACAAGTGCAAAAGATGTGTGAGTAAAGTAAGGATATTCTGATATCGTGTGATGGACGGCCTGATGTTGATCAGAAGTGGAACACAGTCAAACAACATTGCAAAGACAGGACTGCATGAGGGTGTCGTGGCAGATTATCACTGGGCGCTAGTATGGCCAACGGTTCTGGACTGTCACTTCGGGTCCGGGTCCTGGTCGGACCAGATCGGTTGACAAATCAATGGTCAGGGTTGTCAATCCACCCGAACCAGCAACCCAGGTACAGTTTGATGGTAAAGTACAAATCCGTCTGAATTGGGCGGATTGTCAGCGGGTCGCCTAGCTGGTCCATCTATCGATTCATATAAGGCTATTGTGTTTGCAGTTTATTTATCGTATCTTGCCAAAATCGTGTTTTCAACAACCAATGATATGTGTCTGCATGCTGTGCAGCTTGCAATCTGGATTGATTTGGAATCTGTGTTTTTCCTGTTATACATTGTATTTTTGGCTATAAAGGTAGTCATTAATTCTGTTATAAGCTCATTGATCTGCGTAAAGCCTTGATAAACCCAATATGCAAGACCAAATGTTGTTGACACTTCATTGACGATCAGTTTCATGATGGGGTAATGTATATGTCATTCTCTGTTTCTAATGAAAAGGCTGCCACAACATCGTCTATGAATGATTACCACATTGCAACACTTAGATTAGCCAAGATGCAAGACCAATAATCATTGACACTTCATTGATGCTCATTTTCAGGATGGGGCAGGATGCATGCTGCGATTGTTTTGCCTTTAAATGCGGTCAATATCTCACTTATGCATGTTTCTAAACCAATCGCCACATAGGTTACACATGATGCATAGCCAAAAATCATTGATGCTCAGTTGACGCTCAGTTTCAGAATGGGGCAGTGACCGTGTTTTTTATTGTTTTGCCAAAGAAGGCTGCCAGTACGTTGTTTATGGAAAGTAGTGGCCAGGTCACTTTTCAATTACAGTACATATAAGACTAAAAATCTTTGACGCGCCGTTGACACTCATTTTCAGAATGGGTCAGGGACCGTGTTGTTCATTGTTTTGCCAAAGAAAGCTGCCAGTATGTTGGTAATGAAAAGCAGTGGCCAGGTCACTTTTCAATTACCATACATACAAGACTAAAAATGGTTGAAGCTCTGCTGACGCTGATTTTCAGAATGGGTCAGTGGCCGTGTGGCTCATTGTTTTCCCGAAGAACGCTGCTAGTACGTTCGTTATGGAAAGCCACCGCCAGGTCCCTGTTCAATTACCCTACATACAAGACTAAAAATAGTTAATGCTCCATTGACGCTCATTTTAATGTGCTGTCCAATCAACTTTTGGTACCATTAATAATCGCATTTATAATTATTTCAACATAGTGATTGCATTTCAGCCTGATCAGGGCATGGCTGTATCGCGAAGCCAAATCTAGTAATATTCTGGCACTGGTCGCTCTCATTACATTGAGATTTATACATCATGCCAAATAGTTCCTATTGCCCGGTATTCGTTGATTTATCAACAAATTTTCTCACACGACTGCTCAATATTCACCCATAATACATCTGTAAATAAAATTCTTGGTCAAACTGCATAATGAATTTGGTGATGATACATTGACACGTTCTGTCCTACTTTTTCTTGATCATATTATTCCTTCTGGTTTCAATTATATTGGCCATCATCAACTCCTTTTCAACCTTCTTCTTGGTCCGTCGTATAGGCCGAATCAATCTGGGAACATTCGGTGCGGCACTATCATTCTGCTGCCCCAGGGTTTGTGAAGCCTCACGACCGTTGGCCAGTTCCATATCGGATTCATTGTCAGCCTCCCAGTCGTCCTCGTTTTTATTTGGATTATCCAGGTCCCCATTCCAGTTAAGCCAATTTTCGGTGTCTGAAATGGTTTCTGGTGAACTATCCTCATCACTCTTGGGAGGATAGCGGTGGATTGGTTTAATTTGGCGAACATTCAATATTTGAGTTCGTCCTCCTGGGAGGTTCTTTGCAGACAAAGCTGGTGGCACAGGTGATTATTCCGACAATTTAAATGCAGCTGCACCATCATGTTGAAAAATTGACAAGGATGCTTTGACGATCTCTTCGGTATCTGAAATGTATACTATGGCTGTGATTTGTTCGTTTTGAGTGCAACACTCCTTCTCAGTAGCTCGTAGGTTTTGGCTGCCCTGCCACATCTCCAAAAAGTTGTAGACCTTCGCTATTCGGTGCAACTTCTTTTGCTGCGCCTCTCTCTTCATCTCCATGTCGTTATCAGCACTGATTGGATCCAATTCAGGATCGTCACCAGCTACCAAACCGGTATTTGTTCGAGCGAACTGCCTTACTGCGACATTTTCGCGAAGGGTCTCACCTGTGGTTTTTGACTGCCTCCACCCAATCACATCTCGCACAAGGGAAGAACTGGCCTCCACTCTGACACCGTGAGGTATGATAGAGAATATGTCATATGCCACATTGGAAAGATCGGTATACATTGAGTGCGTTTCTTCTTGTTGCTGCCACCAGGCAGCGATATCCGGTAACCAAAATGTACCAGTAATCTCGATTGGGTTGGAGTGGTAATGATGAAGATTCGGATTAATTTGCCCACAGTTCTGTGGTAATTCAGGAGGTGAATTCAAATACAGCCTGGCGGTTGTCAATAAGCGTGCTACACAATTGCTTCGTTTAGATGTCGTTTCGGCTACATTGTTTGGCATTATGTATTCATCATCATCACAAGACAAATCATATGGATCATAAGCAGATTGACCAGATCTAGAAGCCATTGCGGAGGAGACGAGAATGTTGTCCAGTATGGTTTCAGGTTTAGTGACCGGCAATCGTCAATGTTTAGCGCAGTATTCGTACTCCACATACTTCAGAAAGGCCTACTGGTATTGGGTAGTATTCCAAGTCTCGTCTTCAGGATTAATATGCATTCCCTTGTCCCACTTCCTAAACGATCGCAACTTCCTGAAAGGCTCGAGTATATGTGCCAAAATGAAGAGCATACCAGTTGCTGGCGTGACTTCAGTATAATATTTGGACAGCTTCTGCCGCGCAAACTTCACGGCAAAGAATGAGTCTTCCTTCCATTTAGTCCACTTCTTGGCCAATGCTCTCATCATGCCATTCATGTAATCAAACATGTCATTGTCGAGAGTAATGACGTGGTGCCGAGTAACAGGATGCCGTTGCGCCATCGACAGGGTCCAGTACCGGAATGCCTGTAAATCCTGCATGACATACTTACCAATGGTCCACCCATTCTGTGTTGTGAATACTGGCCAGTAATCGCTGAATTACTGGTTTTCAAGCCACTCCCGCATGAATTCAGGTCATCGGTAGGCGCACTCGAACAACTCTAGTGTCCAGTTCCAACATGTCTTCACATCCATAGTAGGTAGAACTGCGATCCGGACTTTGGCTTTTTGACAGTCGATCAGCTTGTTTCAGCAACCAGATGTCAGCGTAATCAATTCAGCGAGCATTCTCTGCTATTTGTAGATCAGTTTCTGCACATTCAAAATGTGCTGAAATATGTACTTTCTCAATTATCTTTGCTAAACCAGGTCTCATGGCCGACACCTTATTGATTCTAGCATTGCCCTCTTTTCGAATTCTTTAACTCTTCCGAATGTCTGTGCTGTCATTCTGTCCACATTGCTGATCGCGCTCATGGGCTTCCCAATACATGGTGCGGCCTTGTACACGCAGACTGCTCATGAATACGCCCAAAGCGAGCTGAATGTCGTGCGCTCTGCATGGTATGTGGTTTCTCAATGCGGGCCACTCGATTCCTGGGGCCGCAAGGGTAGTGTGTATTACGCGAGTCATCGAGTAATTTGAGGAAGCGTCATTGGGAGTAATTCCGAGTAAATGGCCGTCAGTCAGGTCAAAAGTATCAAGAACTTCTTTCGAATGTCCGGCTGGCTGTGCTCCAACATGTTGACCCTTGACCTGTAATCCTTAATGAGCATTTGAAATCGGAAGAGAATGGGCTATTGACCTCATCGAATGCCACTTGTAATTCAAGCAAAGCCCAATTTCGATTCATATAATAAGTAATTACCGACGTTATTGCTAATTTGTTCGTTGATGTCCATCCGTCTATAGCTAAACTCATTTTGTTTCTTGACAGCAATTGTTTCTTAATTGCATCCACTGTCAGTTTCTATTCCCTCCTGGAAATAATGCTCCGAGTGCTGGCTGATGGTAATACCGAATCGCTTTGTAATGCATTGTATGAACGTTGTAGCTCAAGGTGTGATATTGCGTTCCATGGAATATGAGCTGAAACAAAACCTAACATGAGGTAGCAATTCCAGGTGTCTTGGTGAAATTCGGCAATTTTGAAGTCATTTGCTGCCAGTTTAGAGCGTTTTGTCTGTCAATTCAATGAGGATACTTCAAACCTAAATATTAAATTTCAATTTCGTTTGTGAACTTACAATTGGTATACCTCTACTTCTTTTCTTCTTGAGAATGGCCAAAGCTGTTGCATCGACCGTCGAACTGGTCAGTTCGGTTACTTCGGACGCTCATAATTCGTTTTACTTTGGGATGTGCGCTATTGCCAGCAAATGTTTGCCCATTAAGCTAGTCCCATGTTCTGATGGATGGCGAAGAACTTGATGACAAACGATACATATGATTCCAGGACAGCCGGTCTCCTCAATTCCACAATGTAAATAGAATCGCCATGAAGGGGCATGTCTAGAATTATTCTAAGCAATAGGCCGCTTCCAGCCAATATTCATTGCAGCCCAACAAGCATCATAGATGATTTGTAAATTAAGTTCACTTAAGTCACGAATAAAGATACATGCGTTTTCGGAAGATATCATAATCTCTTGCAACAAGGTATTTAAAGATCTTCAATCTGACATCACGGTAGGATATTGCGCTCTGGGTAATGCGACCTGAGGAACCGTCAAAAGATTCGATATTGTCAGGTAGAACGCTGGATTTTAAATATTCACTTTAGAGCTACAAGCGAGAAAAAAGTCAGATCTGTGACACATCACATGCATATTTCTGAAGTTGAATATAGGACATACAAAGACAAGGTGGTTGCGATATTGTCACTAGCATATTTGCCTATAAAGACAGCCGATTGAATGATTATGGGTTAACGCCATTGCATTGTGGTCTGATTATGCAAATTGCAAGCCCAAAAATCGTTGACGCTAGTTTAACACTCATTTTTAGGTGGTAGTAGCGAACTCGTCGCTGGCATTTTGACTATACAGGTGGCCAATATTGCGATTATGGGAGTATGTCGTTGCAGTGCCTTGGGATTATCCAAGATGCAAGACGAAAAATCGTTGCCACTCCATTGACGCTCATTTGTAGGAGGTGGGAATGATATCTGCACTATCATTTTTGCCTATAAAGGCAGCCAATATCGTGAATATGGGAGTACCTTGTTGCAGACCCCTTGAATTCTCGAAGATGCAAGACCAAAAATCTTTGACACTCCATTGGGGCTCGTTTCTAGGAGGTGGTAGCAATATCTTCGCTGGTCATTGTGCAAATAAAGGGGGCCAATACACCGATTATGGCGTAATGCTGTGACGCCGCCCAGCGATTATGCAAGATACAAGACTAGAAATCGGTGACGCTCTGTTGACGATTATTTCTAGGATGGCGCAAGGAGCATAATGCTTGCCTCTTTTCATCTAATGCTGGCCAATAACTCTTGTTTGGATCGATGTGCCTATGAAACCCTTTGATTGCCGAAATGATCAAACTAAAACCGTTGAGGCACACCATACAAATACACTCACAGTCATTGGGCATGCAATTATTTGCTTAACATTCATACCGTCATTTTTGACAGCCAATATATTGTTTCAAGGTATTATTATGTGCATCCAAAAGCCTCGAGGCCTCTCAGTTTCTGAGCCACCAGTATTCACGTCATCAGTCGGATACATCACGTAGCTATGTCGCATTTTTGCGCTTTCACCCGGTATGTTACAGTATTCATATCCATCAACTAATTTTAGACATATAAACCCAATATCCTGACCTATCTTCTTCCAGCTTGTTGTCCTCAATTTCGAAAACGTACCATAAGCATTTTTCAAATTCTCGACCATGTGCAGCAGGTCTGAGCGCAGAGTTATACAGTTAGCTGCATGTACTAGCGCAGCATGACCCCTGGTATTCATCCGGGTTGAGACTGTGCACTGACCGCTGGTCCTACGACTCGTATGACATCACTGTCTTAAATGTTGTTTGTAAATTTCGTCTCTATTTTAGGTTTTGCTTTCTAATGTAACTGTAACAGGCAAGTAGATACCAAGTTTGTTGCCCATCTATTAAACAGATTCGGAGTCCAAAACTTTGACATGGCCTGTACGACCCTGGCACACAGACTGATGAAATATCCTGTCCCACAATTCGGTCACTGAAAGTAACAAAAAAGCAGACACGTAGCAAAGTAGGCACACAATTTGTTTTTACAAGAGATAGGACCCCAAAATTAACTATTTGGCTCTGTATACCTCCGGGGACGCGGGAGCCGTCACCATATCTTCATCCTTTTCCGATTTCTATATGGCAATTAACTAGGGATGCTTTATGCAGAGGTAAAGGCTTACTGGTTCAACGGGCTGTGTATGATGGATCGGTGTCGAATCGGGTTCCGCGATGTGCGAAAACAGTGGTATGAATTTGTGTGACTGTGGTTTCTCCGAACCCAGCCTCATTTGAGTACTCCCTGGTCGACAAGTCACTGCCCGCATCAGCGATTGTCCGCTGAAGATTTCAATAATCTCCATATGCTCTCCAAATGTTGTCGGAGATGGTGTGGCTGCAATCGGGTCAATTTGGTGATTGACAACCGCCGGAACATTCAATTCGGCCGTCCCATACTTCATATCTCTCTTCCAGAACTAGTGGGCTGTGTCTCCCCATCCTGGTTGCGTCAATTGATCAAGCCTCATCTGCTTCTGCCAACAACTCTCCATGCGGTGCTGTACTTTTTTGGTGATTGTGTCCATCACCCGGCCATGATCATCATCACTCAGCTTGCCGAGCTCTGTATCTTCTTCCTCATCTTCCTCGTCTTGCACAGCCTGCTCATCATCAGAAGTTGCAAGATCGCTCAGACTGTCTCCGATAGCATTCAATATCTCGTCAAACGTTATTTCAGGCTTTCTGTTGTCCCCCCCACGCTTTCAGCAGTCGTCATATCTTTCAGCTTTTGCATCATCGCTGTCTCTACATCATAAACTCGCTTTCTTGCCACCATGCTTTCCCTCTCCCCATAATCCTCGATCCATTTCACTCTCTCTTCGTTGCTTGAAAAGTGCGTTTCATGTCTCTTCTCCGCAGCATGCTTCTATTTGGATAGTATGCTGCCCAGTAATCCCAATACTCGGACCCGTTCTGCCTCCAAACCTATCATGCCTTCCTTCTCTTGATGACGTTGACGAGTGGAATGCTTTGTCGATTTGCTGTATGGGTCAGCCGGAAGAGGAGAAAAGTTCATTTTCGGAGCATTGACCCTTGTATCGTGTGTTGACCATGTTGTTGGGCAAGATGTTGGATGTTGCAAGATATGGACCACATGGTGGCAAGGTGAGTCTTTTATGTCAAGGTTCGTACGTTTGACCAACTCGAACAAAGCGAAATCTGCCTTTTAACCGTCATTTCATGCAGAATAGTTAGGCTAACCGTTCGCCATGACTTGATAGTTAGCGTGTGATTCTTGTAAGATCCTGGTGATGTGTTGTGACAAACATCACCAGACATCCTTTCCATCGAAGAATTTGTTTTTTGTATGTATCGAACATGAGATATCAGCTGTCGCTCACACCAATGTGTCACTGAAAACTAACAAACCAACAACATCGGACCGACTTACTGCAAATCGCGGGACCATTGGAATCACCTGCCACTTGCAGCTATACGCAGCAGGGTAAAACTTGAACTTGCAAGTTCACTGTCATTCATTGCATTGTGACTTGTAGATTACTATATATTCCTCAGGACTTTCCACTTTTCTTTATCATCATCCGCACCTTTTCCACAACAGCAAATCACGGCTCCACAAACACTGCAGACCGGTGGGATTCAATCCGAATAAAGGCGAACGACGGGCCCTTGATCCAATCCGCCCCTGGCTGAGACACAGCAGCAACGCAGACACAAGTTAGTCCACCGCGACGCTGCAATTGCTGCTACTGAAAATATGGCCCAGGACGCACAATTAGGAATAGTACATGATACCGGATGCAGCAATAATAGTCAGCCATACGCAATTGGATGTAAGTAGCTCCATATCTCTGTACAAGGCGGTCAACTAGCTATATAATGTACAGCAGGGTTACGTATAGAGCTCCATGACCAATTTCTCCCGGCACGCAATGGCAAACTGCCATCGTCAAGGAAGGTATTTGTCTGCACTGTCAGCGAGATCGAACATCATGATGTCGTCAGCTCTGGGATTTTCGCAGATGAATTTCGTGAAAGAGGTCACTGGGAGTGGACAAACAATGCTTTAAAGACTGTAGAGGAGGCTATGGAGTTGTATATGGTTGAGGTAATAGCCGAAGCTTCCTTTTAGAAGCCCCAACTATTTTTGGATAGGTTTTCAACATGTCTGCCACTATGGCGAGGCAAGGAGATCGGGTACAGCTAGAACAGTCCCATATGTGTCTTGCCTTGAATATGGCCAAAATGGCTAAAGGAGGGTTTTCGCGCGCCGTAATAGAGGAAATACAACCACTAATTAAGAAACATCATGGCGAAGTCCGAGAAGGGAAGAAGTGAGGAGGTGAGTTTCCTGGCCATCAAAAGGGTAAGGCTGCGATAAAACGACCCCTGGGAATGGTTTACAACATTCAACCAGATGGCTGCGTTCGATGTGAAAATGGCACAGAAAAGAATCCGCAGAGACGCTGGAGGTGTAAAGGAACCGCCGCCCATTCAGCAGAACCGGTGGCACCTCAGCCTGGAAGGCCACATCCACCCGGAATTCCACGTTCCCCACCATGTGACATTGACGGACATGAAAGTTATGAAATAGAAGGTATACCACCCTTGTGTGTATATATACATTCTTCGCGTCCCAACACTCCATTTTTCAATCATAATACATATACCAAGGATAGCAAGTGCGATTAAGATTGTATTACAGATTTGCTGAGTACACTATCTGCTACGTGGAAATACCACTGACGTTGATTTGGAAGACGACAACAGGCGTTTGGATGAATTTGAGGGTGCAGATGGGAACTGATCGAAAGGAACGGAGGTTTTGAGTATTATCATTATCTACTGTTAGCGGACACTATGAAGTATATTTTAAAGAATACATTTATATGCTCAATTGAAGAACAATGTAGTGATGAATGATAACATACATGAAGAGGATAGAACGACTGCCAAAAGGCAGTTATTGATGTTCCAGGCCAAAGTGAATAATTGGATAATGTGGACACACCGGGGACAAAATGAGAGTCAACGGAGCGTCAATGATTTTTCGTCCTGTAAGTCAGGTTATTAAAATGTCAATTAGTCGTTGTCATCTATAATCATCCTAGTGGCCGCCTTTATAGGCAAAAGAGAATGTGATACTCTCCCTGTCCCATCATGATGATGAGCGGCAACGGAGCGTCAACGATTTATCGTCCTATAAGTCAGGTTATGAAAATGTAAATTAGTCATTATCATTTAGAATCATCGTATTGGCCACCTTTATAGGCAAAAGAGAATGCTGTACTCCCCCTGCCCCATCAAGAGAATGAGAGTCAACGGAGCGTCAATGATTTTTTGTCCTGTAAGTCAGGTTATTAAAATGTGAATTACTCCCCGTCATCTATAATCATTCTATTGGCTCCCTTTACAGGCAAAAGAGAATGCGATACTTTCCCTGCCCCATCTTGACAATGAGTGTCAACAGAGCGACAATGATTTTCAGACTGAAATGTTGAGTAATCTTGGTGGCAAATGATTGCAGACATCTAAAAACAAGGTTTTGGCTGTCTTTATAGGCTGATAAGCAAGAGATGGTCCCGCGAGAGCCTGGCCGTACAATCACAACTTAATTCGTTTTCACCGCTGCAACTCAGTGATCCTAAACGTTTTAGCCCACAAAACCAGTCGAAACTCTATATATAGCCATTAGCAGCCATCTTGTGCTTTGATCAACCATCATGCAAGACCAAATTTCTTTGACGCTGCATTGACATTCATTTTCATGATCGGGTAGGGAGCGTGTCGTTTTCTCTTTGGCCATTAAAGGCAGCCAATTTCACGATTATGCCCAACAAAAAACTAGTCACTTTTCAATTACCTGACTTAGATGACTAAAAATCGGTGACGCTACATTGATGCTCATTTTCAGAATGGGGCAGCAGGCCTGTGCCTTCGGTTTTTGGCTTTAAAGGCGTCTACTACCTCATTTTTGAATGTTTGTAAGCAGTCGCCTTATAGATTACCAAGATCCAATACCAGAAATTGTTGACACTCCATTGAAACTCATCTTCAAGATGGGACAGGGAGCGTGTCTGTATTATTTTTAGATATCAAGGAAGCTTATTCATCCGAAAAGAAAAATCGTGTACCAAAGTCAATATTTTGCAATTGGCTGTAAGATATGTATATGCGACCATAAATAGAAAACCCGAAACACAGAACCGGAGATCGGAACTAACGGGTTTAGCCAAACCCAGCAAAACCCGTGGGTTGATGGGTACAGGTCCGTGCTTGGCCTGCCAAGACGCTGCGGGTCGTGTTTTAGGACGGTTCTGGAACAAAACCAAACTCTTTTTCCGGTCCAAACCCGGACTGCTGGCAGGTTACCCGGACCCATTGCTAACACTACCGGGCGCTAAGATGGTGGGCCGATATAATGCTATCACAGCTGAGGAAGAGCAATGGCTATTAAAAGCCAGCATTCAACGGAGCATTTAGAAGGAGATAATCCACAAGATTAGCTTTCAGAGAACACAGATGATGATCGTATAATGTTATTAACAATTCTATCTACATTCAAGATTACTTCTCTCAATGATCTCCGAGACCAAGTGACGTAGGTCTGGTCGACGCCTGACACAATCAGAATACGCACTGCAACGGGTTGTCAAATTATTTGGCGATCTACTCTTTCAGATGGACAAAGGTGGTCCAACCCGCACCTACCGCGAGGATTTTCTTTTCGGTGAACAAGAGGATATTTACTACCTGATACTGAGGTATCTGAACACCGGTGGGTTACCATTCAAGGAGTTGGCCGAGGAGTGGCTCCATGAAGGGGATGTTTAATAATCCTGAACGAAGGAATCTGCATGTGGGGGAGATTTGATTTGAGTCGCACTTGTTTGACGGAACAAGAGATTGAGTCTTAGGGTAAGACGAGGAGTGAAAGAGATCATTAGATAGGCGGTCCTACTTAATTCAATAAATATTGTATTTATTATTGGGATTAAAAACCCACGTAACAGCGGTCATGGTGACAACCTTGCCAAGACAGTGTGGTGCAGTTATTTGGACTGTTCAGGCACCGAACTGAACCGTTTTTCCGGTCCAATCCAGGTCCGCTGGCTTGTTACCCTCACCTGTTACTAACACTAGTCCGATGTCCTGTCATTCAGCCATTGTATCATGGGTGACAATAACTGTATCTTGCAATGTGCACGATCTGCCTCTCCAAACCAGAAAGTCTTGATGGGAAGATTGATAACATGACCAATGTAGTGGAGCCGGTGTTGTGCTGCATTATAGTGATGTGTTCAATGCACCTGCTCCTCTGCAAGAGCTCCAATCAGAGATGCATTATCGGTACCATAATCTCCCATGATGTATCCAAGCTTTTGTTCTACTGCATACTCCTGAAGAATTGCCATAATCACTTCAGCGATATTGGATGCAGCATGGGAGACATCGTGTCAGGGAAGTCCAATGATGGGGTGCATGTGAATGCCTACATTGGATGTAATGTGCACAATAAGCCTAAGGGTAGCCATAGCAAGCTGTGGACTAGTCCAGCCATCACAGGAGAGATCAATTGGAGTTAATGCAAGCTGTATCAATTCTGTCAGCTGAGGCTGCAAACTCCGGAAGTGAGTGAAAATGCATTGTGTGATTGTGGTACATGACCGTCGTAGTTGATTGTTCTCATTCAGATACAATAGCAGAGCTCAAAATCGAGATTTTGAGGTCATACCACATGGAACATTCGTATGAAGGATCCATCTCAGGATCATATTATCAGCTACTTTCAGGTTGAATTTCTGGCAATCGAGCTGCTTTGCTACATTGGTCAACCCTCCATCAATTGGGGAAGAGGTTGGAAATCCCAGGTTAAGTTTCATTGAGTGGTGTTTCTGCAAATGGCCAGCTGGCTTTGTGGTCCCTCCACTCAGTTTATATTTCATTGAACCAGTATTCGTCGTCAGAACAGCTGGAGAGTCACATAATTGGATGCGGACTTACAATCTGTGCACTTCCATGACTTAATTCCACCAGGCTCAGAAATTGTGCCATGGGACTGAATTGGAGAAGTTACGTGTCGCCCTTTGTGAGAAATAAAGGGCGTTGTATATACAATTGGACACAATGCAGTTGAGGGTGAGATTGAGATTAGATTGGCAGATGCAGATGCTGTACACTGTGCCTGGCAATTTGTGTCCAATGCTTCTGAGGCCTGCACCTCCGAGGACTCAGACTCAACATGTAAGGATTGAAATTCTTCACTGCGACAGAAATCTGAAAGCGATACAACTAATATGGTGTTGGGATTGTAATGTAATAGAGCGCAAACGATGGGTTGGAGATGATGGGGATGTTCGTGTGGATTTATGATTTATGTTCTGCCGAACACGACTCGGCTAAATATCTCTTGCCGTGTAGATGGCTGATGTGACTAGGGGGCTTGTAAGAGATAAGTCCGGTTTTGTGAAGTCCGTAGTTGCGATATGTTTGAATATTCAAATAGTGCTCGCTTGGGCCCGACTACTTATATCATTGGTGGTTCATACAAGTGCATAGTGGTAAACACTCGCTATCATTCTTTTGTTTTTGCTACCGTTTTATTGTATTTTTCTCCAACTAGCTTGTTTGTGTGTGAAAGTGAGTGAGAGCGCAAGCATGCAAGAGCACATGGTTTGGCGAACGAAATAATACTTCGCGATGATAGATGTTCTGCCCGGAAAATGGGACGGTCTTCTGGCATCCCCGGAAGCTGCCAACTTTCGAATTACACATCGTTAAAACGATTTGCGCAAATCTACGAGCATATGCTGACTAGTTTCAAATAGTTGACCTCGGGAGGCATCACCGGGTCAACAAGTCGCCGCTGCGGTATCATCAGCAGCCGTGTCCACTTATTTCACCTGAACATGGCGCATATCAACTGGCAAGCCGAAACGACTTAAATGAAGTAAAGCTAGGCAGGGGTGTGCGAAGCAGATCCACATTGTGTTCCGCAAAAGTTTCAGCGAGTGAGATGTGGTGTAAGTACACGAGTGGGGTCATTGCATAAAACTTGAAAGTCAACCTCTCCAGCTACATCAACCTCGTCAAACGGACGCTCAACTCCCAATTCATCGCATTCACCACTACTGACGCTTCCGCTCGGTCCTCGCTCTTTCCCACCGACAGCTCGTTTGATATACCGAAATTCACTACTCCCTGGCTCAAAAAGCACTCTCCCGAGCTGCAGATTTCACCGGGTTTGAAGGTATTCGACGCTACGTCTCTACAGGCGCATGGATATGTCCTAACCGCATTCCTAGTCTATTCCGGACCCCGAAAACGTTCTCGAGTTGCAACCCGCTGTTGTAGCGGTGTGTTGCTCACCCCCGAGGGTAGTTCGGTGCCGGCTAACAACTATAGCATCCTCGCACTCTCGACGTGACGCAGCTCGTTGATGACGAGGTCGTTCCTCCCTTAACCTCTCCACCGATCACTCTGCCACCGACCGCTATCCCGCCAACCTCACTGCCACCAACCTCTCCTCAGTCGAACATCAACACGGGTCACAATACCGAATCGGTTCAAAATGGCTGTGCGGATCACTCCCTTGCACAAGGTCGAAACTACAAAGTTGCTTCGCCAGTCTTAATCGGCTCTGCTGTCGAAGATAGTAAAACGGCAATCTTGGAGACCGCCGGAGATGGTCCAGCATCTACAACCACCGCCGAAGGCACTTCTTCTAAGCGCACTGCGTCAGTCAAATCGGAGTTTCTTTCTCATGACGTCGGAAATATTTACCCCGGAACCGAGACTACTGTCCGTTCGAGCTCTGGGTCTACCACTATCCCCGAGGGTGGCACTCCTGAGCAGGCACTGTCTGCCTACTGCAAATTGGTTTCTATTGATGTCGGAATTGATTATCCCGGATCGAAACTCCCTGGGAACGATACCGCTACGCATTCCGGATCTCCGTTGACCACCATCACCGTTGGAAGTGCACCTCATAAAGTCACCAACTCGAATTCGCTCTCTTTCGGCCCCGGAAAGGATTTACCTGTCACGCCGCAGCCTAGGAACGACGACGACGCCGGTCCTGGGTCACCCGTCAGCAGCCGCCGATCATCCTCGTCGAATTGTTGCTCAGTCTCACCAGAACCGGAAGATACCTACCCATCAAACATCAGTCCCCGGGTTGTTCCAAGGTCTCCCCATTGCAGCAGTCGTCGCTCATCCTCATGGGATCTGTGTTCGGTTTCGGCCGAACCTGCCGATACTACCGAAATGGTCTCTTCACCCCCACGATTCTCATCTATCTACAATTGTGACTCACAGTCGTCGGCGACAACCGAAGTCTCTGAGGGTGCGTTGTCTTCCGGTACGGCGGATTCGAACCTTCGCACACATTCGTGAGACGGGCTTCGTCCAGACATGTTGCCCACTGTCAATGCGGATGTTAATATGCCGAACAATAATGCCGGACAACTCATATCTATTGCTACTGCTGGCTTGGAGTTGTTGGGTCCATGTACTTTTGAGAGTGCAGACGGTGGTGCTTCATTTCCGGGAGAAGCCCAGGAATCGAGAGCAGAACCCGCCGGTGGACCTGAGGGGCTGTCGAACAGTGTGGCGGTTGTGAATTCGGACGTCGCTGCTACTCTGTCTTCTCCGGTGCATAAACTGGAGGGGGTTATCGAACATATCGCCAGAAGTACTTCCCCCGTCGCTGGATTTAGGGAGCTGATACAATCTACCTCCAATGAATACGTCATTTCATCAATTATCACCAGATTCGTCGAGAATAATCAACGAACTTTCGCAGGAGACGTAACTCCTAATTCCCCAGCGGAATTGACCGACCGGGACCCATCCGTTGTTGCGAATGGCAGCACCCCCGTCCCTCCGTCCAGCGAACCCATGCTGGTTAAGTCCGAGGCCCCCGGTACTCCCATTGCCGAATCTGAGCAGCTTCCTCTCAGCGAAGTCGCCACTCCCAATATCCCTAACCCCACCCCCACAGAGCCCAACCTCGGCATTCCTCAGACGCCCCCACAGCTCGCGATTCCGCCGCGCGCCCCGGTGTCAGAGCCATTCTACCAAGTTGCCCGCCTCCTCCGCAAACGTACCCGGCAAGGCAACCAAGAGTATCTGGTAGAATGGCAGGGCTACCCGCGGAGCCAGGCGACTTGGGAGCCGCAGATTATGCTAAAGGAGGATATGGGAGATGAAGATACTTGGGTTGCATTGTTGGATACGTTGCCGAGGAAGAGGAGAGTTCGGAGGTCTTATTAGATACCGCGAGGGAGGAGGAGTGGATGTGGGTTGGAATAATCGGATCGATGGATTTTAACGATTTATGACCCTTGACGAGAGGATAATTTGGGCATTGTTGGGAGGGATATAGAGCGTGTTCATTTCGGCTAGTCGCTAATTCGGGGGTGTTGGGAGTGTTATGTGTCGAAGTTGATTCTTGAAATACAACAGCATTGGTGTTTAGCCTGACCGAGTGCAGATACCCAAGAGCCTACTCATGTTCTTTTCCCCAACCACACACCAAATGCTCGCTGCCATAGATCTCGCTCGCGGGAAGCTAACAAGCCCTCCAGCTCCCCCATGTCCCTTAACAAGGCCCCTTCCCATCCCACCCCAACCGCAGCCTACTACAAAGTATTCATTTCCAGTCATCGGCCCCAGGTAGTTCCACGACAAACACACAAGCTGACTATCATCCCCCCCTACCAGATCAAGCCAAAACACAATACAGTACCCTCAGACATTGCGTGAACTCCTCCGGAAACGGCAATTTAGTCGGCGAGAACGAGACATTGTTGGCGGTGCATATTTTGATGATGGACAGCAGTCGTCAGCGTCGCGGATGATATTGGGTGTGGGGGAGGGACATACCCCACAGTTGACCGCAAGTGAATCATCCATAGAGAATGTGCTTCCTGCACACCCCTGCGCACCGAGGAACGGTCTCTCTGATGTCGCCCACTTCTTGGACCACACCTCTTGCATCAGTGTATTGTATGCATTCCTGACCTCTGTTAGTGCGTTAGTGGTGGCGAGCTGATAGGTACACAAGTGAGGGGGATGAATTATCTCCCATGCTGGTAACCGTCCATGTCGCGCTTCCGTCGGGCTAGAACCGATTACAAGTCCCTTGCCTGTCTGCGGTAGTACTCGTCAGCGCACCGTTGGAGATTGCGGAAATCTGTGTTGGGACTGTGACCTATAGCATCTCCATCGCTCAGGCTCCTTCGGAACAACTGACTTCATGACGATCAAGATGGTGTTTGGATCCGTTGCTTTCTTCAGGATGTACAATATCAACTCCCGATAAATCTGCTGGCTGCAACCCCAGTAGCACCTTCTCTCAGGGTTAACAAGTTTCAACCACAGGTTCACATCATCCTGCACACTCTTTATTACATGATAGGTCTCTGCCATCTTATGGCCGGAGATGACTCTCGTATGGCCGGAGGTGGGTCTCGTATGGTCGGAGGTGAGTCTCGTATGACCGGAGATTGCTGTCGGCCTGAAGGGTCTATACATAGATGCGTACGCACGCATTCACACTTGTACTCATATATAAATGGTCTTGTGGCACTCTTAGATAATATACAATCAAGCTTCTCTAGCATCACTATTTCAACACTCTTTACCATATTCCTTACACTCCGTTGAAAACTCGAAATGATATCCGGTAGCACCCTGTAACTGCACGATCTGCACTATCTCCTGGTTGTAATTGTTATCGTCGTGGGTGGTCATCCAATTACCCAGCTGTGCTTCCCCGCCTGCCAATACCATCGTGCCTGTGAATACGGCTTTGAATTCGGCAACCTCTCAGGTCTTTGGCGAACTAGCTAGGTTAGTCATTGTGAGAAGAGGGCAGGGGGAAGGGGGGGAGATACACGGCTAGCACCTGAGCGTAACCCAAAACCCAGTAGTACTGCGAAAATGGCTGGTGGACGGAGTAGATATTCCAAACTATGTAGAAATGCTGGACCGGATCATAGCGACGCCCCGAATCTGGCTCGCCGCAGGTTACTTTTGTTATAATGTTGCAGGTGGCGGTTACAAAGCCCTACTATTGTTAAGTACGCGATGACCGCCACTCGGCCCGTTATCGCATATGGCATCAGAGTTCTCAACCGGGACAATCACGACCCGAGCAATGAGTATACGGTAGCTCTCATGCGAGTGTTTCGGTACCCCAACGGCGTGAAGGATTGGCGACTGCGTTTCCGAGAAGAATCGGAAGGTGCACTTAGTTGATATGTTGATTTGGACTATGCTGGATGCCCCGATGACTATAAATCGACAAGAGGACTGGTCATCACCTGTGGAGGAGCGGTCGACTAGACATCGACAAAATAGAAGTCGACTGCCCAGTCCATGACCGATGCCAAATACTATGCCTTTGGTGTACGCTGCATGAGACTCACACAGATCTTGCATCTCTTGAATGAGCTCGGCATCGCAAATACCCCACACATGTTCTCCGATTCACAGTCACCGATCACGAGCATCGAGACCAGAATCTACCGCGGAACTGCAGTTGCACACAGTGCAACCAATTACTATCTCACTGCAGATATGGCTAGAGATGGAGAGATCAACTTGATCTACGTACCGACTGCTGAGATGCTCACCGACTACTTCACAAAGCCACCGCCGAAGCCCGCCTTCTTGAAGCAGTGTGCTGCGATGGGAATGATCGGAATTGGACTCGGAAATGGACTCGGGATTGGAATTGGGAATGGCCTCAGAAATGGCCTCGATATGCACGGAAATGGTCACGGAAATGGTCACGGAAATGGTATCGGAATTGGAATTGGAAATGGCATCCGGAATGCCGTCGGAAAGTAAATTGATTGGGCACATTTGTTTCGAGGAGATCCACGATGTTTGATTGGCTCCTCTTCTCCTTTGTTTACTGTTTTTTGTTTGAAACGGACCTGATAGCCGTCCTGGGGGAGTGTTGAGCTGATTGAGAGTACGGATATCACTGTGCCAAGGACTATGATGTAACTTGCCTTTTTGTAGTTAGCGCCATTAGTCATCGATCGACGTTATGTCGATGCGACATGTCTCGTTACACGATACAATAGACACACACCTTCGCATACGCCCGCACACACTCGACTACTCGAGCACGCGTCACCATTCAACATGATTGAAGTGGATATGGTTTATGTTTCGTACTTTGGAGACTTTTTTAGTATAGTCAGCAGAGAATCTTTTGAACAAAATATTCTGTTCAAGCTTAGTCCGCCAAGAAAAGCCACCAGGCCCGGCCGGCCCTCGTTTGAAAGCCGCCGCTAAGGGCGGCCAGGCCCGGCCTATGCAAAGCAGGGCTGGCCTGGCCGCTTACGAACACTGGGTAGAGGTAGTGCTCCTCGGCCAACGTGGTGTGTTTGCTGTGTGTGTATTGCACCCATCGTGAGCAAGAAATGCACATTCTCAACTAGTTTATTCTGCCTTTAGAGTCTACAAAAGCCTTTTCGCGTGTATGCATTGAATTTGCCAGTCCTGTCTATCTCCCACGGTTATTAATCTCTTAATTGCGCATTGTTAAGGTTCTGTGTTTTCCATTGTTGGATTTTGTTCGACATAGCCTCATGCTGTTGGACCCAATTGCTTTTTCACCTCGTATCTTGTGTAACTCTTCTAGGATTATTGAGCCTTGTATGGAAGTAATGCCTGCTTTTGGCCTCGGTGGGGCGTGGGCGAGCTTACCTGCATTATGCAAGCCGCCACAACAAATCTTCAAGCGCCTCAATCTGCATATATATTCATCTCCCCCCACAGTTACACCCCGGTCCTCTTACGACTGTCAGGCTTTACACAATGGCAGAACCTGTCAGTTTGGGTGCAAGCGCTCTCGCTTTTATCGTCCTTGCCGGGCAACTATCTAAGCTTGCTCTAACTTTCTGCGATTCTGTTAGAGATGCACCAGTCAATATCGTGCGTATCACGACACGCCTCCGAGATCTCGAGCAAATTTTCATCCAGATCGGTCGCATTCGATCACAGGCTCCCGTTGGGGAGGACCATCCTGGCAGCCAGCGATACTGGAATGACAAGTGCAGGGAACTTCGAACGAACTTCGCAGAGTTTCATGATATTGTCAAACAATGGGGGTCACTTCGAGGACCGGTCGGGCGAACCAAATGGTTTTTGTCATATGAACCACGATCACATAAGTTTTTATCACAGCTGAACGAAGACATCGCTGTAGTGAAATCGTTACATCAACTTATGATGGGATCGTACGTTTCAATTCACAGAGTGTTTTATTAGATCGACTGAGTTGGGTAGATATATATCTAGCCGCCAAACCTCATATTTTGAGCGAACCCTTCAACAGACGCATAATCCATTGGCAGTAGAAGTGGCACGGGTTACCCGAACAGTTGAAAAAATCCACACGTCCATAGCCAGCAGAAAATTAGTTGGCGAGTATGAAAAATCCACCACTCACTGCCAGCGTACTTGCTTGGAGTTTGGACAATCTACACCCGCTACCGTACAGGACGGAAAACTTTTTGCTTTCATCACCGATCTTAGAATGAAATGTACGACATATTATCTCTCTATGGGCAAAGTTGTTGTCCAATATGGACTTCGTTGCGATGAAGATGAAAATGAATACGAAATTGTCGGTAGCTGGAAATATCATCCACCTCGATGGCTCTACGCCAAGGGATTCGCTACTCGAGTGGTGCTTCGTGCGCGGTACGGAGCGGAGCCAACTATCGCACTTTCTTTATCTACTCACGCGGTTTTACCAGATGACCATCCAGTGTGGATCGCAATCTATAAAGCAGATTTTATGAGATTCCAGGCAATCTTTCGAGCCGGAGAATTTGGGGTTAATGATACCGACAGCAGTGGATACTCGTTATTACATGTTGTATGTTCTTGTTAACTTAGTTTGCACTTTCTGATACTGAAAGTTGTGTATAGGTGTGTTTTGAATTCGATGGTGCAAAGCACGGAATGCGGGACATTCTTAAACTATTAATTGACTCTGGAGCGGACTGTAATGCAATGGAACGCGGAATGTATTCTGCCCCCGTACTTACTGCCAGAGTGTGAAGTGCTGAGTTTTTGTTCATAAGTACACCGCTACTGAACCTCTGCATTCGAACGCCGACTCATTATCTGGGAGCTGCAGCACAAATGCTTATTGAATCTGGAGCAGAGCTTTCTAATTTCTATGGGAAGGCCTGGCGGCTCAATGTGACATTAGAAGGCACCCACCGTCAGGAGATTTTGGATAGTTACAATAGCTATTTTGTACCGCTTTTTGGTCGAAAATTGCAAAATCTTGACTGGTGGGAAAGATTAGAACTATCCGAGATATTGCCAGTTATGTGCTGTGGGCGGTTTCCAGATTTGGAGCATCTTTGGCAAAAGTTTCGTCCCCAATTACCCAGCGGCAATGATGAAAACATCTGGCGATTCATGCTTGACGAAGCTGTATCATTAGCAAGCAGCTTCCCCATGCAGACTATGCACTTCGTAGGCCTTGTGGACCAAGCTTTTGCAATATGCGACTTGGATCCTGAATCCCGAATGGAAAGAGCTAACCAAATTCTGCTTGCTCTGATCTCGGATTTCCCAGCTGTTGATGTTGCAGCACTTTTCAAGGAAGATCTCTCTAACGGCAGCAGGCAATGGTATTGTAACTTCGAAAACCTGTTGCGATACAGCAACAACGAAACCCTCAGAATCTTAGGACTAGCAGGTGCAAATCCTAATATTGTCAAATGGGAAAGGATGTCGCGTATCTATTCCCGTCATCCACTTCCGACACCAAACGACTGGCGGCAGTGGATCAACGAAGGCGCCGACAGCAAAGTACTGGACTGGGTACTTTTGTCATGCGCCTCGCATCTCGAACGTCAAAGTGAGTACTTTGAAGTGCTACTGCAACACGGCGCAAATGTCAACTATGTGGAGGATTTGAAGAATCGCGACATATTCGGTTATGCTGTTGATTGTCCATTTACTCCACTCGGTGAAGCTGTGTATATTGGAAATATCAGGATCGTGAAATTTTTACTTCAACACGGAGCGGATGTTCTACTAGACACTGGCAAAGGATATTTGTCTGAGGTAGCAAGGCGACAGGAAGAGGATGATGATGTTTTTCACGATTTGGTAGAACTTCTGGAGCCACTTGAGCGGATACAGCTGGAAAAGACAGGTTATGTTCTTCAAGGTACTGAGGAATTGAGTACGCGGTATTTGTTCAATCCTATTTTGACTTAAAACTGACTAAACACAGCGGCTGCTGAACATGTGACACAACCCGAACACCTGCCGGAGCGGCCACCCCTTTGGGAATATATGATTTTGAGTGCCGGTATACCATTTACCATAATGGCACTGTTTGTCAAATTATGCCTTTGGGGGAAGGACTCTGTGCTTGAACTGTATGATCATTTTGTGAATTGTGTGGTACATATCGTGGTCTGGATTTTGAGGAACCGAAGGCTTATCTGGTGGCTGTGTTGGATGGCTTATCGATTTGTTTGGATTCTAACTGAGGAATATAGATGGGTTCTTTTAGTGTGCTTTTGGTATATGGTTTGATTGCGGGGGCGAGCTTTGACAATTGAGTATGTACAAATTACTTGAGAGAGGTTTATAAGAGATTTACTATGCAATCTTTTGGCTTATGTAATTCTTGACTTGCAAGCAGTAGAAAGTTATGTTACAATACGTAAAGGGAGAACCGTGTCGATAGACAACGGTGTTGCGAAAATGAAGGGAGAACCGAGTGCATTGGCTACGGTATGATAACTGTCTAGGTACAGGTCAAAGGGTCCCAGTGTTGTCAACCGTCCCGGCCGTCCTGGGCTAGGACAGAACGGCACCGTCTTTTTTGAGGCCGGACGGGGACGGACGGAAGGGACGGCCGTTGACGGTAAATTTCCGTCCCCGGCCGTCCCGGGCGGTCATCCGCTGATATCCATTGATGATTTGCGAGTCATCATACATAGTAGATATTCAGTTATAATAAGTACATTTCTCCACTATCTTGACTGTGAATCAAGATCCTTCAACATCTGCTCGATCCGAACCTGAATTCTTACGCAAACACATCACTGGAGAAGGAGGAGATGCTGAGGCGCGAGTATTTTCCTCAGAATAACGACGACCAGTACTACGAACTACCTCCCGCAAGAAGGGCACAAACACGCGTCACAGGGCAAGCAGTTGAACGAGCCCTATATTCTCAGGCGGTCAAAAAAGCATCGGGGCCGGGCAAGCTGTCTTTCGGTGCCATACGGCTGCTTGGGAAATGGGACAAAGAGGGGATCGTGAGGCTGATGAAGCCGGCCATACGCACGGGAAGATACCCAGAGGTATGGAATTGGGCTAGCGGATTGGTGATTCGCAAGCCTGGCAAAGACGACTACACGCCGATGAAGGCCAATCACTCTACTTTGTTGGTGAGCTGTATGGGAACAGTGGTCGAAACAGTGCTCACTGAGCTGCTGTCAGAAGAAGCCGAAAGAAGAGGGCTACTGAGAGACGGACAATTCAGAACCAGAAAAGGACCGTCATCAATCGATGCAGGGGCCATCATGGTCGACAGAGCGCATGCAGCCGGTAGGCACCCCTACATAACAGGCGGGTGTTTCATGGACATTAAAGCAGCCATCTCAAGCGTGGCCAAAGGTAGGCTAGGCTACTTAATGAAGGTCAGGCAAATGGACGGAGACCATATACGATGGATGGAGATCTTTCTCTCAGAAAGACTGTTTGAGATGATACTTGCGGGTAATGCCATGGAGAGACACCCAGTGGAAACAGTGGTCCCGCAGGGATCACCTGTTTCACTGATTCTCTTTGCAATCTACAACTCAGGGCTGATCTAACGAGTCGAAGAGTACGTGTCCGCCAAAGGGCATTCTACTGTGGACGATCCCGGCTGGGTGACGACTGAATGCGAGGTCAATCTGGTCATCACGATACTCGAGAGATGCCCAGTGAAGAACATCGAGTGGGGAAATCGACGAGTGGTACTGTTCCATACCGCACAAACGGGAGCAGCACCGTTCAGTTCCAGACCAGACAACAAAAATCATCTGTGGCAAATGGTGACAGGAAGGGTAAATGTCGCGAACGGATTCATATGGTTCGACAAATTGGCGACGCTCTGGCTAGGTGTCTGGATTGAGGCGCACCTGACATTCCAGATGCACCACAACCAATGCCTGGGGAAAGCATGGGCAGCAGAAGCGAGACTCCGAACCCTTACAATGATATACAGAGTACGATCAGAGAGCATTAGGGCCGTCCAAGTACCCTTTGTCCAACCGGTCGGACGGTCTGGGAGCGAGCTCTGGTGTGATCCCAAAGAAGTTGGCAGGCGAGATGACCTCCAACTTACCCTCAATTGACAAGCCAGATCTGTCCTCGGCGCGCTGCCCACCACCCTATGGGGCGCACTAATGCGGAAGTCAGGGCTCACACCCGCGCTGGAAATATTAGGTTCCAGAAAACAATTATTTGCAGCGAGACTGCGGAATGCATGTGTAATGGCACGGCTGCACGTGACGTGTCCAGCGCCGGGTAATACCCGCTTTATATAGTCGGCTCGCCACGAGCCTTAGATCTCTAGCGATAATCTTACCTATCAACTACTCTATTATATTACCACATCCACGTGTGCAACCGTATCTACTGATATACCGTCCTACGAGGCCATACACGGGCGTATGCCTTTACACTATTATCGCTCTTACAATTTCTGATACGTTTCGCATACGGGATTTCATAAATTACACCTTCCGACGCGTCACGACACGTAGTCTACGCGTCAGATATCATACAGATATGAGAGCACTGATTGCATCAGCGAAGTGTCTAGATATGTCTATTGAATTGAGGTTAACGGTAACAGAAACGATCTTGTGCGGATTCCAGAGGTCAACCGGCCTGGAGACGCGTCAACGACCAAGGCAATCAAAGTCCATTTCAATGGATGCATACAAGAACTCGAAGGCTACCAATCGCGGCATCAATGATATTTAATAAGTTACTTTCCAATTCAGTCAATTGACGATTACAGGGACGATGGCAGAGCCCATACGTACATCAGAGTCGCATCAACGGCAATGCCGAAGCTGGCGCTTCTCCAGAGGCTGTTTACGAAATACGCGCGAGTCATGTCGATCTACATCGCCGACTGCAGTGGAAATCGCGATTACCTTCTACACAACTCAATGGAATTATCTACGTTACGGATGATGTTAGGAGTTTACCGCAGCGGCTACGGAAGTCTTACAAGCCTATATATGGATCAATGGACACAGTTCAAGATAGTGGAGCAGTGATCGCAGATCGTGTGGCAGCTCCGATTGGGAAGTACAATAACCTCCAAATGTTCTAAAGTGGCTAGCAGATTCAATTCGCAATTACCATTGTCAATTATCACAATCGGCACCTGATTGGACGACCGAATTGGATTGTTATGTGAGGAGAGGAAGGCATCTGCGCCAACTCTATTCAATATCACCAATCATACGCCAACGAGCGAATACGGATATGCCTATACGATGGCATACGAAGATGGTTTTTAGGAATACAATGGAGATGATTTTTATTTTGAAGACGGGATTCTCAGGATCCGCGGGGCAACCGGATGGACCGTCTGGGCACTCTCAGGAGACCAGCGGATTCCGCATGTATTTAAATAGCGCAAAGAGGTTCAATTGATGTGTCGTATCCCCACGTGGGAATGGACAGTATTTGGTTGTCAGACAGTCCCAATTGGGTGTGACAAGTATGTGATTCGCTCAATGAGCGTATTCGTACACATGGTGGCAGCCGCGGTGGACACACCGTGTGAGCTGGAGAATGATAGGAGTCGCCTTGGTACCAGTCCAGGAATCCTAGTGTCGACTTGCAAAGCATTCGACTTTTGGCTCTGCAACCCCTGGGTGAGTGGAAGAGGTGTCAGTGGACCGGGCAGGCCATCAGGTATGCCCCGGGAATGTACCTTGATCACGGCTAGGGTGGAGGCGCGTTCCAAAGGTGGCTGTACTTCATATATTCAAATATTTTGATCTACTGCTATTGACGATCAACTGGCCAGTGAGGAGGTCGTTTGGACGTTCTTTCTAAGAGTGGGAGTTCGTATAGGGCTGCTGGGAGCGACCCTGGAGGGCATCACTGATGGTGAGTGAGATAGGCCCAGGGCACTGGACGGGCGAGCAGGGAGCAGCGGCTGTAGTTGCGGCAGAAGAGCATCCAGGAGGGAACCTTGAATGACTGCTACCGGCACGCCGAGACATGAAGCGAGTACCGGACGGCGGGGCTTGGCCCTATTGTGGCGAACCGTTTTAAATCCGGGCTCCTGGATATTCCTCTACCGCTCCATATCTATTATGAATTGAGAACTAACGTTTGCAGATGGAGCCGGAACCGTGACAAGGATGGTGCCTACAGACGATGGAGGACATATCCAGCGATATACGGAGATTTCATGGAAGTTTTCAGCAAAGCCAAGGCGGAGACACTCCCGCCGCATCGGTCAATTGACTATGAAATTGAATGGAGCCCGGCTACAATTTGCCATATGGGCGGATTTAAAACTTCTAGGAGTTGGGTGGAGCGATATTCACACAATTGCGTGGATTAAGATTACGTGCTCACGCGGCCGGATCATGAATTTGGACTTCAAGATCCCATGCCATATGGATGGATCGATGAGTGGGAATTTTCTTATGATGGATTATGGGACTGCGATGAAGAGTCAATGGAAGACGGACATTATGGAGGTCAGTAAAGATGATCTTTAGAGAGCTTACAGTGGTAGAGGAGAAGTGCTACAGGAGAAGTCACGAATGCGGACCATACGAGCACTATTATGCACACGGTGGAAACGAATGGCTGGAACAAACTGGATCACAGCCAGCAATGGATCGCGGCCGGAGATGGATTGCGGCCGGAGATGGATTGCGGCCGGAGATGGATAGCGGCCGGAAATGGATAGCGGCCGGAAATGGATTGCGGCCGGAGATGCTCAACATGAGATGGATCCTGTCCGGAGGTGGATCGCGGCCGGATATGGATCGCGACCGGATATGGATGGATGACAGGAGATGGATGACAGGATATGGATCTCAGGAGATGGATCACGGGAGACGGATGACAATCAATCTCCTTTCCAATATGCAGCTACGAAGTTGCAATCGAGCACAGATTTGCAGAGAGACGGTGTTCCAGCGGCATGGCTCCACCGAGTACGATGCCAAGCACTACTCAGAGCACCATTCAGAGCACTATTCAGAGATACCGAATCATGCACGTACATGCCCGAGTTCCAATGCCGAATACGATCCCGAATCAGATCCCGAGTTACAGCAACAATGCCAATACCGCACAAGCCTTACGAGATTAATCTTGGGCGGAGCAACGATCTTTAAAGTGAGGGATGAGAGTGCCGGTTTCGCAACAACCCTTACCACGAACAATTACCATACCGGAAGTGCAGGAACGAAGCACTGAAACGCATTCACCAATAGGGAAGACTAGGAGCGTCAAGTGCACATGGAGAAGAAGCAACAATTGTACACCGAGAACGGCGAAAAGTGCACGCATGGAAGTGATGGCACACGCACCTACAGTTGAATCAAGAAGCCGCATGCCCAAGTTACAATCCCGAATGAGATCCCGACTCAGCCTCGGTGATCCCGACTCAGTCTCGACAATCCCGAGATACTCAGCTGCTACTGGAAAATCAACTTCAGAATAAAGCCTAACCAATGGATATGGTACCCGAAGAAGCCGTATGAGATGAGTCGTCGGGGGAGCTACGACGTACAAAAGGGGGATGACTGTACCGGAAGTGCTGCGAGGAAGTGCCTAGGAGCGCACTTACCGCCAGAGAATCGCAGCTGGAGATCAGTTGATGAGTGTACCTTAGAAGAGATCACCAGCAGAGTCAACAAGCGTACGTGGAGAAGAGTCAACCAGTACACCTGGAGATGAAACGACAAGGGAACTCAGAAAACGACGATGTGGATACCCAGACAAGTGACAACAAGCACACCTGGAGAAGGAACGGAAAGCATACCCGGAGGAAAGCTGGCGAGCAATTGGAGATGATAAGTGCACTGAGCACAGGGCGGATGTCAAGTGTACCTACAAGTGCACCGACTAGGAGGGTGATCAGTCCAACAACAAATGCACCGGAAAGATGATGGGAAGTCAAGCGAGTGTGATCTATGCCGAACAAGTGCAATTATGTCTACTGAAGCTGTTCTGAACGAGACCGAAAATGCTCTCTGAACGTACCTAATAGTCCACCGAACGGCATCGCGAGCGACAGTCACCGAACTGCATCGCAAGAGACAGTCACCGAATGGCATCATGAGAGACAGTTGAGACAACTACGGAGAGATGATAACTCAGCATAGCGACCAAGACCATGGCCGAATGACTCCAAATTGGGATTGAATAAGAGGATTATCGGGAGCCCTACCTACAGAAGGCACCGACTGGGATATTTACCTAACTGCCGAACGACCATACTGGAGGCCTATAAGCCTGCTTGGCCGACGCTGAAGGAGGATGAATATAACTACTGACGGGCACCGTGTGAGAGCCACCGGCTGCATGAGAGGATATCAGATATCGAGGCTGCCCTACAAAGCTATGCACGAGGGTGGGGGAGAGCGTAAACACGCTTGCATATATATGGTATGAATGTCCATTTCATGAGAAGCTTACAAGATAGATACGAGGTCATATATGATTGACCATCACCGACGGCTATGATACCGAGAGCCGAAGAAGCTTTCAACGCAGCAACAATGATAACTGATGGGCTGGGCCTGTGGAGCTGTTCACGCGGAATTGAGAGAGCTCGAGTGCTAGCGCATTTGAAAGTATGGTGAGTATGACCGGTTACTGGAATGCTTACAAATTAGTTATACCGATGCGATGGCAATGGCAATGGCAATGGCAATGGCGATAATGAGCAGAGAGCAGAAGCCACCATCGATGCCGCCGAGGCAAGACGAGGCTAATACTATGATTGTGGATTACGGATTTCACCGAGATAACGGTGTCTAATTCCGACGATGACCTACACTTGGTACAAGCTACGCGTGCGAGATTGATGGTTGGATGCCGGACATTTCGGAAGTGGAGATATGGAGGACAGTGTCACTTTGAATGTTCCTTCTTTCTCTTTTCTTCTATTCACTTCTTTACTTCTTTGGATCTCGGCCCAGTACAAATGGCGTCGGCACGGGTTTTGACCACCTCCGGAGAGAAGTCAAGTGGAGGTGGAGTTTCCTCGTGCGCCGGATCCGCCGAATGGCTACCATATGGTACTGATCGGTTGTGGGACTTATGGGTTCGTACGTTTGCGTACGTTGAATGGTTATTTGATTGTTGTCTTTCGTTTCTACTCTTGTACGGGATTATGCAGCCCAGGGGGTCTGCACCTAAAGAGGGGGATAATGTAATGGCACGGCTGCACGTGACGTGTCCAGGGCCGGGTAATACCCGCTTCATATTGTCGGCTCGCCACGAGCCTTAGATCTCTAGCGATAATCTTACCTATGAACTACTCTATTATATTACCACATCCACGTGTGCAACCGTATCTACTGATATACCTTCCTACGAGGCCATACACGGGCGTATGCCTTTACAGCATGCAACAGTAACCTTGTGGAGCTGCCCGAAGAATGTTTGTCTGGCACACCCATCGGCCAAGTATTTAGGATACGACAAGAGCCCGGCCGGAAAACCGAAGACACGAGCTTGCCGGCCCCAGGCGAAAAGCAGTGTGTAAAATGATGATACTGGATGACAAGAGCACAGCAAGGAGAGCCATGCATTGCTGGGCAAGAGAGAATGAGGCAAAAGTTGGGGCGGGAGTCTGGATGTGGGGGATATATGGATCACACTCTGACGACTGCCTAGTGGGAGCAGCAGCGGTTTGCAAGCTCAGTCATCAATGGAGAACCCGCCTCAGATATCTGGGCACTTGACGTTTGGAGGTGTTTGTTGCTGAGCTGTGGGCAATTGGACCCGCACTCGGTAAGACAGTCAACAGAAAATACATACTGTAACAGCATGGAGCGAATATGGTGGCGGTCTTTAGCGACTTTCAAGTTGCAATACACTGGATGGCACACCTAGAGCCATGCCCACGGCAGGAATTGGCAAGGGAGATAAATTGAAGAGCGCAAGATCATCTCGCCCGCAGCAATGCAAACGAGATCCACTGGGTGCAGGAACACTCCAGCCTCAGCTGAAACGCAGAAGCAGACTGTGAGGCAAACCTGGCCCGAGACAGGAGTGGAAGCATGGTGATAGAGCAGCCAAACACCTCGGCATCGAATGGAGCTAGAGGAGTCGCCGAGGGAAGGTCAACAGCCAAACACCTCGGCATCGAATGGAGCTAGAGGAGTCGCCGAGGGAAGGTCAACAGCCAATGCAGAGTGGGAGGCCAACAAGGACAGCAAGATCTTCAGCTCCAGACTCAAGGGAAAGACGGGGACCAAGAGACCAGTTCTGATGACACTTGCGAAGTCACTAGCCTCGAGGTTCTTCCAGCTAGAGTGTGGGCATGCACCCACAGCAGTCTACCTAAAATTGTTCGGCCACCAAGTGGACGATACATGCTGGTCGTGGGCAGGAACAGCGGCCCAGACCCGGGAGCACCTCTTCAGCCATTGCAGCCGGTGGAGAATCCAGCAGAATGCACTCAGGAGGGCGGGGAGAGAAATGACGGGCTGGAAAGTGGACAGATGCTGTCACATGCAGGCCTCTGGGATATTTTCCGGTGAAGAATGCGATCAGGCGGTGGTGGACTTCCGGGCGTTTACTGGAGTTGAGAAGTTTCCACCCAAAAGAAAGGTGATACGGAGCCTGCGCAGTTGTTGAACCAGGTATGTGGAGCGTGTGGGGAACAGGTGAAGTGGATGTATTTCTGCTGTTTTCTTTCTTTTTTTGTTTTTTCTGTGCTGGCCTATTGTTAGTATTCATTTGTCAGCGGGGATGAAGGGTGGCGGGGGGGCAACTCCACCATCTAGCCGGCTCGCCTGAAGGCGGAGGGGGTGCTAGGTCCTGTCATACTCTAGTAAGAGTGCATACTGTATAAATCAACAACAACAACCTGAAATCTTACCACTGAGTGAGAGTCTAGAAATATAGACAAATCGATTTATATCTTGTACCACGCACTCTAAAGTTAAAGTATATGTATTAATAGTAAGCGCCTGATGTCAGCCGGTGAAAGTTGATGGCGGCCGACATGCTGTCGTCAGCGGGCGAGGACAGCATGGTCAGCCTTTGCACCGTCCCGTCTCGTCTGCATTTATTGCGGAGAAACGGCCAGGGACGGGACGGTTGACAACACTGAAACATCCAAGATGCGTAGGGAAAGGGAAGAGTAAGGTGTGAAGTCTACAGAGCAGTCACAAATCACAGGACTCTGTCAACATAAAGTACCGAGAGAAGGGAGCAGGAACATGACTCGAGATATATACAAGGGCTGTTTTTTTGTTTTGTTTTAATCATACTGTATTCACTCTATTTAGAGTATGACATTCCCTTACTCCCTTCCGCCTCCGGGCTAGCCAGCTAGATGGCGGAGCTCCGCTCCTACTACCCGTTGGCCCCTTCTGACAAATGAAAGAAAAGCATCGGAAGATGATCTATATTAACTACATAGGAAATATGATGAAACCAGGAAGTACCCGCCGGCTCTTACTGCTCATCCTCCCCCGCACGGTTAGGCGGGACCTTTCCGATTTTGGTAGCTATCAGGATGTCCATCACCGCCTTATTGTACTCCTCCATTGAGAGCCGCTCAGAGACTTGCACGTGTCGGCATCTGTCCGTTCTCAATCCTGTTGCTTTCCCCACCTCTGCCCAGAGTGTAGTTTGCTGGTCTCTCCATCGGTTGCAGTGGCGGAAGAGATGGTCCTGCATCTGGGCTACCGTCCTGCATCCGGCGCCACACTACCACCATGTGTTGTCGTCTTGGTGTCCTAACCGTTTTCGGTACATTCCCCCTGGCGCCTGTCTAGATTTCAGTTAGTAAAACCTGGCTGCCAGTGGTTTTGAGCCACTCATTGGGATGGGTCTCTTGCTCCCAGCTTTGCCTTTTAGTATGTAGCTGTAATGTTTACTGCGTTTGTCGGCCTCCCATTGAGCCTTTGCTGCCGTCTTTGCGACTGAGATTCGTCTTTTCCTGTTTGCTGCCGAGGTGTATACTCGCTCTCGCACTGTGCCTGATCTCCTGCCCTCTCTCGCTAGATTTGCATGGCGATCTGCTTCCTCATTTCCGGGGATGCCAGTGTGTCCTGGGACCCAGTGGATTTCTGTCTCTATGCCGGCTTCGCGAAGAGTCCTCACGCTCCATCGGCAACAGTGTAAATCGACTATAGGCTGCGCTACAGGCACAGGCGCACAGGCGCAGCTCATAGCAAGCTTGCCGTGGACCCCTGCGCAACTCGCAGCCTATAGTCATCTATAGTCGATTTATAGAGATGTGCGCATGGGCCTATGGAACTATATACGGCTGCCGGCCATAGACAGACCTATACTTGTCGTTACTGCGTGCTGTTATACCGGTACTGTACACACTATCGATGCGAGTCTGCATGAGAGCCCGCTGGTAATTGAAAGCCTGCTCTAGAGCCTACTTGACCGCCTGCTTGAGAGCCTGCTGGAGAGCCTGCTTGAGAGCCTGCTTGAGAAAGCCGCGCTTCGGGAGGAGTAGAGTTTTCCTCCACTGGGAGCCTTTGGCCAATGGCAAACTCTGAGTTTGTGGAAGCTTTGGATAATAGAAGCCTCTAAGTCCGTGGAAGCTTTAGCTAATGGAAGGCTCTAAGTCTGGAAGCTTTGGCAAATGGAAGGCTCTAAGTCTGTGGAAGCTTTGGCTAATAGAAGGCTCTAAGTCTGTAGAAGCTTTGATTCTAACGTTGACGTAGCCAACCAACTTGTCTAAGTGCTTCTGGTACTATGATCAGTGTTCGAAACGGGCCCGGCCAGCCCGAGGGCTTTCAGGCGGGCTTTGAGGCGGCCGGGCCGGGCCGGCAATCTCAAAGCCCACGAGGCCTCGGGCTTTTTAATTAAAAGCCCGGGGGCTTTGTCAAAGCCCGCAGGCTGTATGGGCTTTCTGCAGAAAAGGAGTCAGACGAAGCTATTTTGAGCTGAATGGGTGACATGGAAGCAATTATAAGTGGTTGAGGTGAAAAGAGTGGTTGTATTACTATATAGCCTATATCATTATGTAGCTTAGACCAGTGTTCAAAACGGGCCCTGCCAGCCTGAGGGCTTTTTATCGGGCTTTGTGAGGGCCAGGCTCTCTAATCGCAAAGCCCGGGCTAGCTGGGCTTTTAAATCAAAAGCGCACAGGCCTTACCAAAGCCTGCGGGCCACCCTGCATATCTGAAACATGAAAAACAGGTTAAAAACTTCATTGGACGACGATATATTTCATTATTTTCAGTGGTGCGAGGAAAACAATCGCAATTATTAGCGTTCTGTAACAAATTTAGGGCAGTCATGTCTCATAACTCGGCCCGCAGGCTTCCTCCGGCGGGCCGGGCTTCTGCTTCCAAAGCCCGCGCTAAGGGCGGGCGGCCGGGCTTTCTCTAAAGCCTGAGGGCCGGGCCTGAAGAAGTCAAAGCCGGCCCGGCCCGGCCCGTTTCGAACACTGACTATGATCACCATCACCGACACCACCACCATCGCCGTCATCACCATCGCCATCATCACCATCAGCCCCGGCCCAAATGCGCACACATACGCCCACAATCCGTAAGAAGCAAGCAGCAGATTCCGCTGGAAAATCTGAGTCGGAGATCTGCTCTCCCCAAGATCCAATTGTCTACCATTCCTACAGAATCTAAGGCTGCGATTGTCATCACCATGGTCGTGAGCCATCGTGAGATTTCGTCTCAGTGGGCGCGCTAAAGATAAGATTCAGACTATGATATCGACCGACGTCATGATTTCAGCCACCATACGCCATGCACCATCGGCCACCCGCCACCCGCCTCCTGGTGCCTGGCTCCTGCAACTCAGCAAGTCTCTGGATCAAGCTCCCGGAACGAAGAGAAGCACAAGGACCCTAACCCTTCAGCTCGTATTGATTTGCTATCGCTTCTAGCGGCGAAATTGCCACATTTTGGCAGCAGCTCCGACTTCTTATTCTGTTTCCCCTCGTATTATCGCGGCCTTCGTAAACCCGAGAAGAAGAAAAAGGAAACACCTTCGGAACCCAGTAGGTTCTCACCTTTACTCCGAAGCGTTTCCATCCAGCTACCAAAAAATAGGTATGTTCTCAAGGAGTGCATACATAGCTGTAGTGTATACCTAACCTGTATGTCATCGATCGGGGATGCTTGATCTGTCACATCAGCAAGGTACCACGTTTAGCGACCCCTGTCTGCACTTCCTTTTCTTTAGCACTCACAATGGGGTGCCCATAACGTAACTATTCCCTATCTAGAGATATGCATATATTTATCTTATCGGTCCCCGTGTTCGATGTATATGTGAGCCAATCTGACTTTCAACAAGCCTATCCACACGAAATCAGAGACTGGTTTACTAGACTTCAAATAGCTCGTTCATCTTGAGTCTATAAGAGCAGTACAACTAGTAAAATCGCACAATGATGTGCTGCGGTTCGCACGGGTCGCTCAGAGATGTGGTGCAGAAATTGTGGCAAAAGGCGTGTCACCAAAGGATTATAATAAACAACCTTTAGATGATATTGCAACAGAGAGAGTCAAGGACTATGGTCGTATAAGTGCGCGTCGGGCAGATCCTGCTGTGTCGTTGCCTGCATCTTACAATGGTAAGGATGTTGTGAGTAGTCATAATTTTTACCTCCGAGAAAGGTCAACACACAGCCAATGCTTTATCCGGCAGGTGCCACTAGGTACATAAGTGTGTATACATTCAGCTGAAGTTAAGCAGGGCAACAGAAACCCCGTATAAACAGTGCCTCCACATAATCGCTTGATAATCCATTGTGTTTATATTATTGGTCCAACTTACCCTATGTGTAATGCCAAATTTGATAAAATAATCGGCTTGTATCCTATGTAGCGGCTGCCGCCATGGCTTGCTTACATACCGCGCTGCCGATAAGGCGAATTCCGCAGGACTATGCCGCCTAGATAATTAGTTTGGAAGGCTGTGCTGATAAGCTATGTTATGTCTCATTTATTTTTTGCAATGTTAGTGCTGACCACAAATTCATGCGTAGCATGTCATGTCTCTTCACCGCTCCGCCTGTACTCTATGCACATCTGGATAAGAAGCCAGTCGTTTGAAAGCCGATCACCGTTTGGCCCCGCTACAACTACGTACCAACAGTCCCTGCAAACACAACTGCTTTATATCGTCTTCTTTCCTACCTTCACCGGTATCATTTCCCCATATTACTTTTGCTAGATCTCCAAAATAAATCATCGAAGCCGTGAGCCTATATATCCAGGCTCTCATGTACTCTGGTGAGATCTTTTCAACGGAGACATTTTCCGTTCATCCATTTGTCATTCCCAGTTTCCGCTACACACCCGATACACCATACTATAGTAGAATATGTTGCAATTTTCTGAAGATAAACGCTATTTCGGGTAAGATAATGCGATGATAGTCAGAAGATATATATAATATGTTCGCAGTAAGTTTTAATCATGTGTGGTAGCATGTTCGTAGTAAGTTTTAATCAAGTGTGGTAGCATACTGGCTTATGCTATAAGACACATCGAAATGATCGCGGGCGAAAGAGATGTTCTAGTCCTTCCTAATGGTGAGCCTAATGTCTAGATTCAACCTTGGAATGAACCGATCGCTCACGACGCAATCTCAACAACTGTTGTTCCGCAAATGAGTCCCATGTATTCTGTGCAGGTGCTGTACTTCCTGTAATCGTGCCGTAGATATAGCCATAGATGCCACTGTGCCATGAAATAGCCACCGTTGATCAACAGTTAGCAAATGGCTGCATAGGAAGCGTACTACCTGGATCATAGCTAGGGCATGGTGCCAGGGCCAGGATATATATATGCCAATCGGATATACGAAAACGCCAGACAGAGTGCGGGTGGATATATGTACGTTCGTTTGTTTAAAGCCCGACCACAATAGAGAGAAATTCGGAAAAAGAAGGATGTGATAATAGGTCATCAGAGATATTTCTATGAAGTTTTCTCAGAAAAGCATTTGCTGTGTAGTGAACGATGTGGCTCTTACCATTTGTCGTTCGATGGGGTAGAAATAGGACGCTCATTTACCCTGTGTGACCGCGCCCTATATACTCGCCTAACCTAGTACATATTTTCGATACTTAAGTACATCTGCCTCAGCACCGTAACTAGAGTTTTAAACCTTTAGCGATATATCAAGCCCACTATTAAAGTTGCTGTAAACTTCCACTAAAGTTGCTGTAAACTTATTCTCTACGATCGCTCAATATTCAAATACCTCTTCCGTACTCATGTATTCGGTAGAATCCTAAAGCTGTATTGTACATGGGTTCATCTGTGAGGCGTCAGTCAAATAAGCGAGCAAAGTTGTATTTCGCAGCTCCGCGGAGATACCACGAGCATATATTATTAGCCATTTTCCTAGCATATTCCTACTCCTCACAGGCTTCTATACTCCCTTCATTCTAAAAATCCTCAGCCAACCAGCAACTGCCGCGACGTTGTCATAACCCAATCTTGCACACACTGAAGATCTCGTTCGTAATACGAGATAATCCGAAAAAATATTATTCAAACATCGGGAGTTGTTAGATTTCAATAACATCCCTACAACCGCCGATAAGAAGGAATGGATGAATACCAACACAGCGGACATGGTAATTTCCCTACTGTGTAAAATCAATTTATATTTTCTGCATGCAATATTAATAATTAGCCTCGTCCACCATTCATTCGCTTTTACACCCCACTGCGACAGTTATACATAGGGTTACAACCCCACACCCTACTACTTATGCCAATGTTGCTATATCAGGGCTAGCAGAGCTACACCCTGTGTGGAGTCCCGGCGAGATTGCCCAGGTTGTCATCGGCTCTGGAGCATTATTTGTAGCCATCCTCGCTCTGGTTTTAAAATACCACCCGCGGATAAGGCAGAAGGTTCGTCCTCTCTGGTCTCGATTTGCATTCAGCGGGTTGATATAGGTTTTACAGCAACAAGATGAAGAAGCAGCTTGTATATGGGACTGGCGGTATGGAGACTATGGAAAGAGCGTTAGGGAGCTGTGGAGATGGCTTTTGGGCAACATCCAGTGTCTGGCGAAGAGGATCATCTCCGTCGCTTGCGCCGGCCTTGACGCTGTGGTGCGTTGGATTGACTATTAGCTGTACCTCGGTTTATAAGTTTCATGCGGGGGTACTGTGTTATGTACATTTTGATATGATAAAGTTATGATACCGGTGAGAGGAATGAATGAATGACATTTAATCTTAATCATACCCTTGTCGTACCATCAGTGTCTGCGCAATTTTTCATCACAACGATACACCAAATAATACTCGATAATATTGAATGCAGTTCTCACTTCTTCATTGCTACTTCTGCCATCGTAGGATAGTAAATCCGGGTGTAGGTGTGGGAGATGGTGCTTATTGCAATTGGGTACTTAGCGACAAATATTTAATTGCCGCTAAAATCACAGCCATCACAAAATATACAGATGCAATAAAATCACACAGGGTTTTAACATACTTCCTAAGAAACACAGATCATGCGATATTGATCTTAACTAGAGTCCAATCTGGATAGGTCGTTTAGACATAATCATCTGCGCCATACTATTCGTTTACACAATCATGATGCAGCAAAGTAGCGGCACATGTGGGGGTTCACTCCCTACAATGTTCTGAAGTACAGCTTTTTACGTTACTATGTAACGTAGGCATTATCATCGCGCAGAAGATATGCGCGGAATTAGCCGTAAGTTTGTCGGTGGTGCTCAATAGTGCCGGAGGTTTGAGCGACTTTTGATCAGTTAGCGTGGTAGGCGCTAACGAATCATGCGCTCCATAGCTCTCAATCTTCCAAACGGATTATCGCCGCACTGTGTAGGGATCCATCCGTGTTCAGGGGCCAAGGCTTGCTTGAGATGTTTGCAATCCACTTACTTATGCATTCGGAGCTGTTAAACGCTGTACTCAACATATCTAGGAATCCGGATAAAGTCGATTTGGTTTGCGGTTGCTGAATTCTAAGCTAGGGAGGAAATTGGAAAGACATGATAGATACTGCAGTGCACTTGAAGAATACAGTTATGGAAAACATTGATTGAATGCATGAGATTAGTGCGTCTTGCTGTGACAGATTTGCTCCGCCCGAATATCACAAGGCAGGTAGAAGGCAGGGCCAAGTTACACTAATGCAAGGACTTGGTGCGATGCATATTTCAATGCAGTGCATTGCCGGAACTAGGCAGCAGTGTTGAGAACATTGGGAATTTCTGAGAGCCTCAAAGAGCACACAGCCTCGTTCCTTACCAGGGTTGAAGCGCGCCCCACATTACCGCCAGCGAAAAACATAAACATTGCCATTTCAGAGCCATTCGAATGGGATCCTACTATAGCAAAATGAACTTTGGCCTAGTAATAGAGAATATCGTTAGAAACTTAACGTGCTGTGGCTCGACATAGCTGTTTTCCCCCACACGTTGGGTTTCCGGAATTCGGCTCCCGCACCTTCTTGGCATAGGTAATCACCGAGTTATAAGGATTGTGATTGGCAGAGCTGACCTCTGTATGAGTGATCAACTGTAGGGCTGTGTAAACTGACTTCACAATGTTTCATAAACAACGGTACATCAGCACTGCCAGGTTGAAACTCTGACTATGAGAGTGCGCTCTAGGGAGGATTCGTGGTAGGTTCTGCGGCGTGGTCTAAACGTGATGTTAGATGAACTATATTTTGCAAAGCATGCTTTTGATATCACCCGGTCGCCTAATGCGGCCTAGTTTGCTTACGAGGAGCGGTAGGTGATTGATAGAGAAAAAAGCAATTAGGGAGTACATTATTGCAAGCAGTATCCCTTACTTGACCGAACTTCTCGGATGTTGTTGTTGTTTAATCATACTGTATTGACTCTAATTAGAGTATGACAGAACCCTGATATCCCCACCGCCTCCGGGCGAGCCGGCTAGATGGCGGAGCTCCCCCCCCGCTACCCTTCGTCCCCGCTGACAAATGAAAGACAAGAGATAGACAAAACAGGCAAGAAAGAAAGAAACAAAGAAAGAATAGTATAATCCCATTGCCGCCAGCGCCGCCTCCGAGCCTCCAAGCCCTCAGCCCGCTTCATCCCACTCCTTCATGTGAGCGGAAATTTCCCTACCTCAGTGGCCGCCAAAAAGTCCATCACTGCCTGGTCGCACTCCACTATGGTGAAATACTCAGAGATCTGCACGTGCCGGCATCTGCCCGCTTTCCAGCCAGTTGTCTGTCCAACTGTCTTGCACAGTGTCTTCTGCTGGTCTTTCCATCTGCTGCAGTGGCGGACGAGGTGTCCCTAGTGTTAGCAACGGTTCCGGACCATCACTTCGGGTCCGGGTCCGGGTGAAAACCAACCTTTTGCCAAATTGGCGGTCCGGGATGTCAACACACCTGAACAGTCAATTCGGGTACGGTTCGATGCAAATCTCCCAACCCGTCTGGATTGGGCGGGTTGTCAGCAGGTCGCCCAGCGGGTCCATCTGTAGATTTATATAATGTTCTTGTTTTTGCAGTTGGATAATTGAACATTATTAAAATTAGGTATTTGACAGCCAATGATCTCTTTTTGGATGTTTTGCAATCTGTGTCATTGATTATTTTGGAATACGTGTTTTGCCTTCTACACGTTGCATTTTTGGCTAGAGAGGTAGTCAATAGTTCTGTTATGGGTGTACCTATGTGAAGAAAGCCTTGATTACCCAATATGCAAGATCAAATATTGTTGATGCTCCGTTGACGCTCAGTTTCATGATGGGGTAACGTATGTGCCATGCGTTATTTCAATTGAAACGGCTGCCACGACTTCGTGTATGAATTGTTACCAAATTGTTACACTTAGATTACCCAAGATCCAGCACCAATAATCCTTGACACTCCATTGATGCTCATTTTCCGGATGGGACAATACCTCATTTATGAATGGCTGCAACCAAACGTCACTTTGTTTTGCCAAGGAAGGCTGCCATTACATCGGTTATGAATAGCAGTGACCTGGTCACTTTTCAATTACCGTACTTACAAGACTAAAAATCGTTGACGCTCCGTTGACGCTCCGTTGACGCTCCGTTGACGCTCATTTTCAGGATGGGGCAGGGAGCCTGATACTAGTATTTTTTATTCGGAAGCCAGGCAATACTTTGTTTATGAATCGCTGCAACCAATCGGTAGTTAGGTTACCCAAGATGCAGACCCAAAAATCGTTGACGCTCTGTTGAAGCTCATTTTCAGAAGGGGGCAGTGATCATGTCGTTTACTCTTTTGCCAAGAAAGGCCATCAGTATGCATGTTATGGATAGTTCCGACCACGTCACCATTCAATTACTGTACTTACAAGACTGAAAATCGTTGACGCTCCGTTGACGCTAATTTTAATGTACGGTGAAGTCAAGATCTACTGCAATTAATCATTGCAAATCTTAAATATTTGAACTTCGTGGATGCCTTTCAGCATGATTAGGACTTGGCCCCATGGCAAAGCCCAGCCCAGTAATATTCCAGCAGTGGTCGCTCTCATCCGGTTAAAATTTATATGTCATGCCAAATAATGCATATTGCCTGCTACAGGTTTGTTTGTTAACAAATATTCTCTCGCTACTGGTCAACATTCTTCCGTAATAATTCTCTAAATAAAATTCGTTGCCAAACTACCTAATGAACTTGGTGATAATACATTGACGGATTCTGTCCTACTTTGTCTGGATCCCCTTATTCCTCCTCGTTTCCATTATATTGACTGTCACTAACGTCTTTTCAACCATCTTCTTTGATTGTCGTATAGGCAGAATCAGTCCAGGAACATCTGGTGCCGCACTCACATTCCGCACCGCCAAAGTTTCTGAAACCTCACTGCCGTTGTCCAGTTCCGTATCTCATTCATCGTCCGCCTCCCAGTCATCTTCGCTGTCATTTGGATTATCCAAGTCCCCATTCCAGTTAAGCCAATTTTTCGTGACTGAAATGCTTTCAGGTGAGCTATCCTCATCACTTTTGGCAGGATGGCGGTCGATTCGTTTGATTCGGCAGACATTCTATAGTTGAGTTCGTCCTCCAGGGAGGTCCTTTGCCGTTAAAGCTGGTGGCACAGGTGATTTTTCCGAAATTTTGAATGCAGCCGCACCATCATGATGAAAGTTTGACCAGGATGCTTTGACGATCTCTTCGGTATCTGAAATGTAACCTACGGCAGTCACCTGTTTGATTTGAGCACGAGATTCCTTCTGTGTAGCTCGTAGGGTTTGGCTATCATGCCACATCTCCAAAAACTCGTGGACCTTGGCCATTCTGTGCAACTTCTTTTCCTCCGCCTCTCTCTTCATCTCCATGTCATTATCTGTGCTGTCTGGATCCAATACTGGGTTGTCACCAGCTAGTAATCCACTATTGGCACAAGCGAACTGCCTTACTACAACCTTTTCGCGAAGAGTCTCACCAGTGGTTTTCGACTGCCTCCACCCTATCACATCTTGCCCAAGGGAAAAACTGGCCGCCACTCAGACACCGTGATGTATGATAGAGAATAGGTCGCGTGCCACATTTGAGAGATCGGCGTACTTTGAGTGCGTGTCTTCTTGCTGCCGCCACCAGTCGGTGAGATCCGGTAACCAAAATGTAGTACTAATCTCCATTGGGTCGGAGTGGTAATCATTAAGATTCGGATTAATTTGCGCCCAGTACTATGGTAATTCAGGAGGTGAATTCAAATAGAGCCTCGCGGCTGTCAATAAACGTGCTGCACGAATCCTTCGTCCGGGAGTCGTTTCGGCCACATTGGTACCCATTAAGTATTCGTCGTCATCCCTGCACAAATCGTATGGATCATAAGAAGATTGACCAGATCTAGAAGCCATTTTAAAGGAGCTGAGATTGTTGTTCAGTGTGTTATCGGACTTAATGACCGGCAATCGTCTATGTTTCACGCAGTATTCGTCCTCCACATACTTCAGAAAGACCTCCTGGGATTGGATAGTGTACGAAGTCTCGTCTTCAGGATTGATATCCATGCCCTTGTCGCACTTCCTAAACGACCGCAACTTCAGGAAGGGATCAAGGATATGTGCTGTAATGAGGAGCATACCAGTCGTTGGAGTGACTTCAGTATAATATTTAGAGGACTTTTGCTGCGCACACTTCACAGCAAAGAATAAGTCTTCCTTCCATTGTGTCTTTTTCTTGGCCAAAGCTCGCATCACGCCATCCATGTGATCAAACATGTCATTGTAGACAGTGATGACATGATGCAGAGTAACGGTATGCCGTTTCGACATCCACATGGTCCAGTACCAGAATGGCCGTAAAACCTCCATCACATACTTGACAATAGTCCACATATCCTGAGTCGTGAAGAGCGGCCAGTAGTCGCTATACTTTGGGTTTTTAAGCCACTCCCGGGTGCACTCACGCAATCGGTAGGCGCGCTCGAGCAACTCCAGTATCGAGTTCAAACGTGTCTTTACATCCATAATGGGTAGTACTGCGATCCGGACTTTGGCTTTTTGACAGTCAATAAACTCGTTTTGACATCCAGGTGTCAGCATAATCAATACAGCAAGCATTCTCTGCTATATGAAGGTCAGTTTCAGCACTTTTATAATATGTTGAAATACATACTTTCTCAATTATCTTCGCTAAACCTGGTCTCATAGCTGACACCTTGTTGATTCTAGCATTTCCCTCTTTTCGAAGACTTTGACTCTTCCCAATGTCTGTGCTTTCATTCTCTCCAAACTGCTGATCGCGCTCATGGGCTTCCCAAGACTTTGTGCGGCCTTTTACACCTAGACTGCTCATGAATGCGCTCCAAGACAGCTGAATCACGTGCGCCATGCATGGAATATAGTTTCTCATTGCAGGCCACTCGATTTTGGAGGCCTCAAGGGTAGTTTGTAGTTCGCTAGTCATCGAGTAATTTGAGGAAGCTTTGTCGGTTGTAATACCAAGTAAACGGCCGTCAGTCATTTCGAAACGATGAAGAACTTCGTTCAAATGTCCAGCTAGACGTGCTCCCGTATGCTGACCCTTGACCTGTAATCCTTAATGAGCTTTCAAAATAGGAAAAGATTGGGCTATCAACCTTATCGAATGCAAGTTGTACTTATCGCAAAGCCCAATTTCGATCCATATAGTAAACAATGACCGACGTGATTGCGAATCTGTTCGTTGATGTCCATCTGTTCAAAGCTAAACTAACTTTATTTGTTGACCGCAATTGCTTCTTAATTGCATCCACTGTCAGTGTGTATTCCATCCTGCAAATATTACTCAGGGTGCTGGCTGACGGTAACACCAACTCGCTTCGTAATGCATTGTATGACCGTCGTAGCTCAAGGTTTGATATTGCGTTCCATGGGATATTTGCTGAAACAAAACCTAACATGAGGTACCGATTCCAGGTGTCTTGGTGAAATTCAGCAGTTTGAAAGTCCTTTGCTGCCAGTTTAGAGCGTTTTGTCTGTCAATTCAGTAAGTATCCTTGAAACCTGAATGGTCAATTTGATTTTCCTTTGCGAAATTACAATCAGAATTCCTCGACTTCCTTGCCGCTTCAGTTTGGCCAAAGCTGTTTCATCGACCGTTGAACTAGTTAATTCGGTTACCTCTGACACAGTTCATTCATTTAACTTTGCGATATGCGCTTTTGCCAGCAATTGTTTGCCCATTGAGCTGGTCCCATGTTCTGATGGATGGCACAGCACTTGATGACAAACTATGCATATGATGCTGGGGTTGCCAGTCTCTTTAATTCCGCAATGTAAATAGAATCGCCACAAAGGCGTATGTCTAGACTTACTCCAACCAATAGGCCGCTTCGAGCCTTCATTGATTGAAGCCCACCAAGCATCGAAGACGATTTTTAAAGTAAGGTCGCTTAAATCACGAATAAAGACACGTTCATTTTTGGAAGATATTATAACCTTTAACAACGAGATAGTTAGAGATTTGGTATCTGACATTGCGGTGGCAAATTGAACTCTGTGTAATTCGAGCTGGGTGACTGTCAATGGATACATTATGGTTAGGTAGAACGCAGGTTCTTACATATTGACTTTGGAGCTACAAGCAAGAAAAAAGTCAGACCTTTGAGACATCGCATGCATATTTGTGAAGTTGAATACAAGGGCATACAAAGACGAGACGGTTGGGATATCATTGGTACCATTGTTGCCCATTAAGGCAGCCGATAGTCCGATTTTGTCTCATCGCCGCTGCATTGCTGTCTGATAATCCAAGATGCAAGCCCAAAAATCATTGACGCTCCGTTGACGCTCATTTCTAAGAGGTAGTAGCAATATCGTTACTAGCATTTTTGCCTAGAAAGGCGGTCAATATTATGATAATGGTAGTATGCTGTTGCACAGCCCTTGAATTGGCTATGATGCAAGACCAAAAATCGTTGATGCTCCGTTGACGCTCATTTTTAGGGAGGTGGTAGCGCTATGGTAGTAGGCATTTTTGCCCATAAAGGCGGCCAATACTGCCATTATGGCTTAATGCTGTCGCGCAGCCTAGTCATTATCCAAGATGCAAGTACAGAAATTGGTGACGCTCTGTTGATGCTCATTTCTCGGATGGGGCAACGAGCATGTCGCTTGCCATTTCACATCGAAAGCCAGCCAATTACTTGTCTTTAGATTTATGTGACGATGCAACCCTTTGATTGCCGAAAAGATCAAACAAAAATCGTTGACGCTCCGTTGAAGCTCACTTTAGAGACATACCAACAGTCATTGGGTGCGCAATCATTTTGCATGACCGTCATAACGTCATTATTGAAAGTCAATAAGTTTTTACCATCCAGTTCGGGGCGGGGACACTAGCCGGAGATCGCGTCCTAATCTGACTGCCCGACAACGCAACCGCTCTCACTGCACCCTCTGCACCACTATTCACGTCATCAGTCTGATGAATGACGTGGTTCCTTCGCATTTTGGCGCTTTCAGCCAGTAAATTACCGCATACAGATCCATCAACTAATTTTAGACATATAGAGCCGGACTTCCTGACCTTTCATTTTCCAGCTTGTTTTCCTCGATTTCCATGATGTACCATATGCAATTTTCAAAATGTCGACCATGTCCAGCAGGTCTGAACGGATAGTTATGCCGTTAGATGCATGAACTAATGCTGCATTGCGGCTGTCATTGATCCGCGTTCAGACTGCGCACTGACCGCTCGTCCTATGACTCGTGTGACATCACTGAATTAAATGTTGTTAGTATATTTCGTCTCTATTTTAGGTTTTGCTTTCTAATGTAACTGTAATTGGCAGGTCAATCTCATGTTTGCTGGCCATCGATCAACCAGATTTGAAGTCTAGAACATTTGCATTGCAAGTTCGACCCTTGCACACACTCTGATGAAATATCGTATCTCACAATTTGGTCACTGAAATCAGGAAAAAGCTGACACGTAGCAAAGTAGGTACACAAATTGTTTTTCTGCAAGATAGGTCTTCAAAACTACCTGTTTGGCTATTTATACCTCCGGCGACGAGGGAGCCGTCACCACATCTTTGTCCGTATCCGATTTCTATATGGTAATTAACTAGGGATGTTTCATGCAGGGGTAAAAGCTTACGGGTTCAACATGATTTGCATGCTCAATCGGCATTGAATCGGTCGCCATGCCGGGTGAAAGAACCAAAATGAATTTATGTGACTGGGGTTTCTCCGAACCCAGCCTCATTTGACTACTTGCTGGTCGAGATGTCACTGCTAACATTTCCGATTGTCCTCGGACAATCTCCGTAGTCTGCATATGCTCTCCAACTGTTATCGGGGATGGTGTGGCTGTAGTCGAGTCTATTTGGGGCTTGCCAACAGGCGGAACCTTTAATTCGGCAGTCCCATACCTCATATCTCTCTCACGAAAGTAGTTGGCTGCATCCCCCCATCCCAATTGGGTCAATTCATCAAGTCTCATCATCAGCAACAACCCTGGTTTCGGGTCTGAAACACCCGGGTGTTCCGGACGGCTCTGACAGCTCTGACGGAACCTCGTACACTCTGACGGAGAAATACACACTGCCTGTCGCCCAGGCGACGGGTCGCGTTGCATAGCACAGCACCTGGGAACGCCAGCGACAAACCTGTGAGCGTCTGGGAGCACCTAGAATCACAGTAGAACATTCTGGGAAAAACAACATCTGGGAACGATGCTGGTGCGCCGGGAACTCATAGCTACTACTAATCGTGCAACGATTTTTAAAACTCATGTATTCAGGTTGTATTCTCATCGATGTATCTATTCATCTATATAGCTACCAATGTACTACTCAGAGATACACTCCAAGGCCGTAATCGAGCGAGTTTGGAGATGCAATTGGAGATCGAGATTGAGTGAACTCAGAGATGCACAGGGAGGCCGTGACTGAGTGAGTTTGGAGATGCACTTGGAGGCCGAGGTCGAGTGAACTGAGAGATGTACTTTGAGGCCGTGATCGAGCGAGTTTGGAGATGCAGTTGGAGTCCGAGATTGAGTGAACTCAGAGATACACTGGGAGGCCGTGATCGAGCGAGTTTGGAGATGCAATTGGAGGCCGAGATCGAGTGAACTGAGAGCTGCACTTGGACGCCGTGATCGAGGGATTTTGGAGATGCACTTGGAGGCCGAGATCGAGGGAACTGAGAGCTGCACTTGGAGGCCGTGATTGATCGAGTTTGGAGATGCACTGGTAGGCCGTGATCGATCGAGTTTGGAGATGCACTGGGAGGCCGAGGTCGAGTGAACTCAGAGATGCACTTTGAGGCCGTCATCGAGCGAGTTTGGAGATGCAATTGGATGCCGAGATCGAGTGAACTGAGAGCTGCACTTGGAGGCCGAGATCGAGGGAGTTTGGAGATGCACTTGGAGGCCGAGATCGAGGGAACTGAGAGCTGCACTTGGAGGCCATGATCGATCGAGTTTGGAGATGCACTGGGAGGCCGTGATCGATCGAGTTTGGAGATGCACTGGGAGGCCGTGTTCAAGCGAGTTTGGAGATGCATTTGTAGCAGGCTATGATCGAGCGTGATTGGAGGAGTACTTGGAGGTGGTCGATCTGGAGGCGGTCGATGGGAGGCGCGCCAGGTGCTGACACTTGATTCATCGGTTAGTTTACTCGAAACCGTGGGAATGTGACAACGTGACTTCACCTTTGAAGCTCTTATGGAGAACTGGCTGGCGGCAGTTGATCGGTAGGGAGGTACGCCGGAAGCTGAAGGTACATTCAGGGGTCAACTCGAAATCGTGAGAATGAATGGACGACAGACAATCTTAGCTGTATGCTGTACTCGGTGTATGCTGCACTCAGTGTTAACTCATGATGATGACATGGAGAGATAGAGAGCAATGACTTAACTTTGTGTTCTTGCGATGATAGTAGAGTTGTGGACAAGAAAGAGGGAGATGGGGGATGAAGATGAGAACGATATGGAGAATACGAGCGGCTATGAGACATCAGGAGTACGACTTACCTGATTGGGTTTAGAAGACACCGTATCAGTGATATTACCCGCCGGATCGGGAAGCGTACCTGCCGTATCGGGGATGGTCAATTGACTGGCACACGAAAATTTCTCCAGTCCCAGTTTCTCATGATGATTTTCCCCATCTCCTCTGTTATCTCTCTTGCTTGTGCTCAACTCTACCATCACCTAAGAACACGAAGTTAAGTCATCCCTCTCTATCTCTCCATGCCATAATCATGAGTTCACACCGAGTACAGCATACACCAAGTACAGCATCATCCCAAGATCGACAGTACAGCTGCTGTCGCGCCTCCCTCCAAATCGACCGCCTCCAAGTACTCCTCTAATCTCGCTTGATCATAGCCTGCAAGTGCATCTCCAAACTTGCTCGGTCACAGCCTGGGAGTGCGTGTCTGAGGTCACTCGATCTCGGCCTCCAAGTGCATCTCCAAACTCCCTTGATCTTGGCCTCCAAGTGCAGCGCTCAGTTCACTCGATCTCGGCCTCCAAGTGCCTCTCCAAACTCCCTCGATCACGGCCTCCAAGTGCAGCTCTCAGTTCACTCGATATTGGCCTCCAAGTGCATCTCCAAACTCCCTCGATCACGGCCTCCAAGTGCAGCTCTCAGTGCACTCGATCTCGGCCTCCAATTGCATCTGCAAACTCGCTCGATCACGGCCTCAAAGTGCATCTCTGAGTTCACTCAACCTCGGCCTCCCAGTGCATCTCCAAACTCGATCGATCACGGCCTCCAAGTGCAGCGCTCAGTTGACTCGATCTCGGCCTCCCAGTGCATCTCCAAACTCGATCGATCACGGCCTCCCAGTGCATCTCCAAACTTGATCGATCACGGCCTCCAAGTGCAGCTCTCAGTTCACTCGATCTTGGCCTCCAATTGCATCTCCAAACTCGCTCGATCACGACCTCAACGTGCATCACTGAGTTCACTCGACCTCGGCCTCCCAGTGCATCACCAAACTTGATCGATCACGGCCTGCAAGTCCATCTCTCAGTTCACTTGATCTCGGCCTCCAAGTGCATCTCCAAACTAGCTCGATCACAGCCCTCAAGTATATTGTTAAGGAGCGACGGTGGGTGAACGGAGATACAGAGCTAACGGAGGTGGAATGAGGGACGCGGATTATATATTCGGGAGACCCCGGGGTAGATAGATAGACAGCATCTCATTTTCATCTCATCTTGTCATACAACGAAAATACACACTCTATGTTTCCCAACTTTTGGTCTCACTCGCTCTTTGCGAGATTTCGTGGATACGCGCAATTGCGTGGATCCTTATGCATTGCAATCTCGATGCAAGCCTGTACACAATGAACCCATTCCGACGTATGGTCACAGTTGGCCACAACGCCAGAGTGTTTGTTTAAAGTAGGAGACTGACAGAGCGAGAAGAAACGGCAAAACGGCGATCGGAGGGCGATATGCAACTTGATGCGTGGTATTGACGCCGTGCGCGGAGTAATCCGACACCGGGGTGTCTCTGACGGCTCTGACGGAGCGCGTCCACTCTGACTCACCCAGTCCGCCCAGACGGAAATGTTTTTTGCTGATGATCTGCTTTTGCCGAAAGCTCTCCATGTGGTGCTGTACCGTTTTGGTGATTGTGCCAATCATCCAGCGAGGTTCATCATCATCACTGTGTTCGCCGAGCTCTGTATGTTCTTCATCATCTTCCTCATCTTCCCAATCCTGCTCATCATTGGAACTTGCAAGATCGCTCAGACTGTCTCCGATAGCATACAACATCTCTTTAAATGTTTTTTCGGGCTTCCCGCTTGTCATGCATTTGTTTTCAGCAGTCGTCATATCTTGCATAATCACTGTCTCTGCGTCTTGAACTCGCTTTCTTGCCACAGCTGTCTCTCTCTCCAAAAAATCCTCGATCCATTTCTCTTTCTCTTCATTGCTTAAAAAGTGCGTTTCCTGGCTTTGCTCCGCTGCAAGCTCCTTTTTTGATCGCAAGCTGCGCTATGTTCCCAATGCTCGGACCCTGTCTGCCACCAAGCCGCTCTTGCCTTCATTCGCTTGATGACGTCGACGTGTGGACTGTTTTGTCGATTTGCTGTATTTGCCCGCCGGAAGTAGAGAAAAGTTCATTTTGGGAGCATTGACCATTGTATCGTGTGTTGATCTTGTTGTTGGGTGTGGTGTTGGATGTTGCAAGATATGGACCACATGGAGGCAAGCCGAGTCTTTTATGTCAAGATTGGTACGTTTGATCAACTCGAACAAAGCAAAATCTGCGTATTGACAGTCATTTCAGTTGGAATAGTAACAATAATCGTACGTTATGACATGATAGTTAGCGTATGTTTCATGTAACATCTGGGTTATGTGGTGAGACAAACATCACCAGACGACCTTTCCGTCACAGAATTTCCTTTTTATTTCTATCAAACACGCGATATCAGCTGTCGTTCACCTCAATGTATCCCTGCACACCAACAAACAAACAAACATCATCGGACCGACTTACTCCCAATCGCAGCACTGTTGGAATCACTTCCAATTTGTAGAGATCCGCAGCAGAATGTATCTTGAGCGGAACGTGCAAGTTGACAGTCATTCATTGCCTTGTGACCTCTAGCTTACTATATATTCCTCAGGACTTTCCACTTTTCGTTATCATCTTGCTCACCTTTTCCACAACAGCAAGTCATGGCTCCACAAACACCTCAGCCCGGTGTGATTCAATCCGAATCGAGCCGAACGGTGGGTGCTTCATCCAATGCACCCCTGGCTCAGACACAGCTGCAACGCAGATACCAGTTAGTCCGCCACGACGGTGCAATTGTAGCCACCGAAAATATGGCCCAGGACGCACATTTAACCAAAGTACGTAAATCCGGACTCGGCAATCATAAGCAGCAGCATGCTATTGGATGTGAGTAGCTCCATATCGATATACAAGGCAGTCAACTAACAATATAATGTACAGCTGGTGCACGTAGAGAGCTCCGTGACCAATTTATCGCTACCCGCCATGGCAAGCCTCCATGGTCAATGATGGCATTTATCCGCATGGTCCGCGCAATCGAACGTCATGATGTCGTCATCTCTGGGATTTTCGGGGACGAATTTCGTGATAAAGGTCCCCGGGAGTGGACTAAACAGGCTTTAAAGACTCTACAGGAGGCTACGGAGTCGTATATGGTCGAGGTAATAGCCGAAGCTTCGTTTTAGAAGAAGCCACTAATTTCTTGTAGGTTTTCACCATGTCTGCGACTATGGCAAGGCAAGGAGGTTGGGTACAGCTGGAACAGTCTGACATGCGCCTGGCCTTGAATATGGCGAAAATGGCCAAAGGTGGCTTTTCGCGCACCGCAATAGAGGAAACACAACAACAAAAAAGAAACCTCGCGCTGAAGTCCGAGAAGAGAAGAAGCGAGGAGTTGAGTTTCTTGGGCATCAGAAGGTGATGGCTGCAATGGAAAGACACGTGGCAATGGTTTACAAAAATCATATGGCGAGCTGCCTTCCATGCCAAAATAGTACAGCAAAGGATCCGGTGACCCGCTGGAGGCACAAAGGAACCGCCGCACCTCCTCCAGAACCGGCGGCACCTGCGCCCGGAACGCCACCTGCGCCACCACGTGACGCTGAGGGAAACGAAAGTTATGAAATAGAAGGTATGCCATCCAGGTGTGTGTATATGCATTCTCCACTTCCAAACACTCAATTTTTCAATCATAATACATTTGCCAAGGAAAGCAAGCGCGATAAAGATTTTATTCAAGATTTGCTGAGTACACTATCTGCTGCGTGGAAATACCGCTGACATTGATTTTGCAGACAACAACAGCCTTTTGGGCGTATCTGAGGGTGGGGACGAGAATTGATTGAAAGTAACGGGTGGGACACATTACTCTATATTTTAAAGGATATATTTATATGCTCAATTAAAGAACAATGTAGTGATAATGAAAACATACATGAAACGGATAGAACGACTGTCAAAACACTGTACTTGATAATCTATGTCAATGTAACCGGTTACATAATGTGAATACGCCCGTGGCAAAATGAGCGTCAATGGAGTATCCACGATGTTTGGGCTTGCAGAATGGTTAATCAAAGCGCGAGATAGCCACTAATGTCTAAATATGGAGTTTTGACTGGTTTCAGGGGCTAAAACGTTTAGGATCACTGAGTTGCAGCATTGAAAACAAATTAAGTTGCGATTGTCCGGGAGGCTGTTGCGGGACGACCTCTTGCTTATTAGACCAGAAAGGCTGCTAAAACCTGGTTTATACATGTCTACGATTATTTACCACCAAGATTGCCCAACATTCAAGACCAAAAATCATTGTCCCTCTGTTGACGCTCATTGTCAAGATGGGGCAGGAAGAGTGTAGCATTCTCTTTTGCCCAAAAAGGCTGCCAATACAATGATTATAGATTACAATGAATAATTCACATTTTAATAACCTGACTTACAGCACGAAAAATGATTGACGCTCCGTTGACGCTCATTTTCAGAATGGGGCAGCGAGCGTGTTTCTTTCCCTTTTGGGTTGAACGACAGACAATACCTCATTTATGATTGTTTGCATCCAATCGCCATCTAGATTACTCATGATGCAAGACCAAAAATCATTGACCCACCTTTGACTATCATGTTCAGGATGGGGCAAGGAGCGTGTCCCTCTTGTTTTTAGTTAGAAAGGCGGCCGATTCATCCAAAAAGGTCAATGATGTGCAAAAGTTAATATTTTGCGATTAACAGTAGGGTATCTAAATGCAACCATAAATAGAAAAAGCAGAAACACAGAACCGGAGATTGGAACCGACAGGTGTAGCCAAACCCGGCAAAACCTGCCGGTTGACGGGTACTGGTCCGGGCTTGCCCACCAAGAGGCTGCGGGTCGGGTTGTTGGTCGGTTCGGGAACCGAACCGAACTATTTTTCCGGTCCGAACCCGGACCGCTGGTGGGTTACCCGAACGCTTTTCTAACACTAGGTGTTCCCGCATCTGTGCCACAGTCCCTCCACACCACCACCAGTTGTCGTCGTCTCGGTGGCTGAACCGCTTTAGGTAGACTCCCGTGGGCGTGTGTCCGGACTTTAGTTGGTAGAACCGGGCGGCCAGCGAGTTCACGCTTGTCATTGGGATAGGTCTCTTGGTCCCCGCCTCGCCCTTGAGTCTGTAGCTGAAGTGCTTGCTGCACTTGTCGGCCTCCCACCCCGCCTTTGCTGCCGACCTTCCCTCGGAGATCCGTCTCGCCCTGTTCGAGCCCGAGGTGTATGGCCGCTATATTACTGTGCATCCGATTGCGTCTCGGGCCAAGGTGGCCTGACGGTCTACTTCTTCCTGTCCTGTGATGCGAGAGTGTTCTGGGAACTGGTGGATCTCGGTTGCGATGCCGTGCCCGAGGCGACTCCACTCCATTCTGTTGATCCGCCTTGCCAGTCGCTGCCCTGGGCCCGGCTCCAGGTGTGCCGCACTGCGAATTGCGGCCTGCAAGTCGCTGAAAGCTGCCACTGTCTTGACTGCATGCATCTGCATTGTATCTCTCTTGTCGATCGCCATGTCAAGCGCAATCCTGATTGCCCACAGTTCAGCGTCGAAGACTTCCATACATCTGGTGCACAGAAAGCTGCAGCAAGACCTCCATTCATTTCTGTGTTTACACGCCACTGCGGCTCCCACTCGGCCATCCTCTGAGTGCGATCCATCTGCCCACCACATTCAGACCCCTGCTCCGATTGTGGCTTCTTTCTCCCTTGCCCAGCGATGCGCGAGGCTTTTGGCCGCAGCGGTGTCGTCCAGTATGGTGGTCCAGACCACAGGTTTTTTTCCCGGGGCCGGCCAGTTCATGTCTTTGGTTGTCCGGCAATGATTATGTTCTTTGCTGACTACTCTGCATATCGGCGCCCCGGGGTAGGGGTTACTGTGTAGCTGGTTTAGCTTGCTGCTCGATGCGTTTTCCAGTCACGCTGAGAATCGCTGTTTTCTGCAGTCGAAGGTCACCAGCACCAATGTAAGGCTTGACTCTCTCAATAGTGCGCCTCGAGGGGTCATGGGCAGCGCGCCCAGGATGGTCCTGGAATGTCGATTGAGGATGAGTTGGAGGTCATCTCGCCTGCCTACTTTCCTGGGGTCCCACCTGAGCTCGCTCCCATATAGTGCCACCGCATGGACCCACATTACTTGGACGGCCCATACGCTATAAAGAACAACGCAGTATGTCTTGGTACACGATCAGAGTCTGGCCTCGGCTTCCCTGGCTTTCTTCATGCATCGGTTATGGTGCTGCTGCAATGTCAGATGCGTGTCAATCCAGTCGCCAAGCTAGCGTGTCACCTGCGCATTGAATCATATGGACCCATTTCCGACTCACATCATTGCTGTCCGTTTTGGCCGGAGGTGTTTCCTGTGGCCCCGTCTCCACGTGCACTGCGCCGCCTCCGTCTTGGCAGTGTCTAACTGTAGCCCTTGTCTACTTGCCCACTCAATGCTCGGTGCTGCGCATCTCTCGGGTATCGAAACGACATAGTTGACATCTCTTCCGGTCCCCCCCCAGCTGAGGTCGTCTACATAGCATTGCCCTTTGGCCACTGACACATACTCTTCGACCCACTGGATTAGTTCTGAGGTGTAGATCGCAAAGAGAATCGGTGACGCAGGTGAGCCCTGGGGGACCCCTGCCACCACTGTGGGACTTTCGATGGCGTTGACCTCGTTTATTATCTCCACCGTTCTCTCCGATAGGATGCTTTCCATCCATCGCACAATGCCTCCGTCCATTTACCTGACCTTCATGAAGTTGACTAGCCTTCCTTTTCCCACGCTTGTGAAGGCTGCCTTAATGTAAATGAGAAGCACGCCTGGTATGTCGCCACTTCCCCACGCTGCATGAACTCTGTCGACCATGATGGGTGATGCATCGATGGCCAACCATGCTTTCTTGCTCCCAAATTGTCCGTCGCTCAGTCGCCCCATTCTTTCCGCCTCCTCTGACAGCTGCTCTGCGGCTCCCTACTCGACCACTTTTCCCATGCAGCTAAGCAGCGATATAGAGTGGGAGGCCATCAGGTTTGTATGGTCGTCTTTGCCAGGATTGCGAATCACCATGCTGCGAGCCCGCTTCCATACCGCTGGGTGCCCTGCCGTGCGAATTGCTGCCCTCGTCAACCTCACCATCCTCTCTGTGTCCCACTTCCACAGCAGACATATAGCACCACACAACTGCTTGTCTGTTCCCGGTGCTTTCTTGACCGACTGACAAGACAAGGCTCGTTCAACTGCTTGTTCAGTGACGTGTGTGTGTGCGCTTCCCGCTGGTGGTAGTTTGTAGTACTGGTCGCCGTTATTCGGGGGAAAGGAATTGGGCCTCAGCATCTCCCCCTTCTCCAATGATGTGTTTCCATGCTTGCCGTCTCTGTCTGGTAAGGCGTCCACGGTCGTGCCCACTGGAGGGTTCACGTATCCCGCCGCTCTCCACACCTTGGCTCCCCTAAGGTTCTGCAGGTATTCACCCGACATTCTTCTCTTGGACTGCCGGATCGACTTGTTAATCTCTGCCTTCGCCCGTGCAGCCTCCTCCCAGTACCGTCTTCTTCTCCTCTCTCTCCCGACCTTCCTTCATCTTTGTTTGATGTCGGCCTTCCACCACCTTGTTGACCTGGCACAGATCTTGATTTTCTTTGCTGTGCCGTCGAAAATGCTGCTCATTGCTTCCTGACAACATGCGGCCACCTGCTCTACCTCGTCCTCTGTGTACTCTGCATCTAGTTGAGTTCTCTCCTTATCCAATTCCATCCATAGCATCTCCGCTGCTTCTGCGTCCTACTCCGTCATTGCCACTACATTCCACTCTACTACCCTCTCATGATCCGCCTCCTCCTGCCTGGCTACTCCAAAGTCCCATTCTATGACCGCATGGTCGGATCCAGTGGCGTGATCATCCGCCAGTATGGTCCACCGTACTATTGGTCGATTTGCCAACGTCAGGTCGATGACCGACTTGCCTTCCTGGTCCTATCTTATCAAATGGTGGGTGGGCCTGCCATCATTCACAATCTCCAGTCCGTTCTCGTCAATCACGCCTTCGCAGAAAGTAGTATCACACTGCACTTGCCACCTTGGGTTCCATCGTTGGCTGTGGGCGCTGAAGTCTTCTGCGAGGAGAGTGCTGCCTTGCCGAATCACTCTCTGCCAGTTCCCCTTTCCCGCTGGTCTATCTCTCTCTCCCGACCCCCCGTCTTTTTTGATCCTAAATATTGACACTCCTGGTGATCTTTTCACCTCTCCTCCTGATGTCGGTAGCGATAACATCATCATTGGCGCCTGTGCTGAGATCCGTCCGCCGATCACCCACCAAGCCACTCCCGGTCCGTAACGCTGTGCAAACTCTTTTCCCTTTTCTTATTTCGTATGCCGAATGGCTGATCCCAATCTCTCCTGTTTCTCTCGGTGGCTATTGCAAGCACACTATATCCGCCCCGCGTTCAACTCCCGGCTCCAGCACTGCAATGGTCCACTCGTAAGACCTTGCGCAGTTGTGCTGGATGAGTCTAATCATCGGTGGCCAGGGCTCCCATTCCAATCTCAGTTTTGGTATCAGACGCGGTCCTGGTCGCAGTCTCAGTTTCGGTCTCGGCCAATGTGACTTCTCTTGCCTCCCCCGCTGCCTCCACTTCTTCTTCGTCCACATCTGCCATCTCTTCTTCATCATCCCCCCTTCCTTCCACCATCCCATGGGGCTGAGTGCCAAACACCACTCTGTTCGAGCCCGTTGCCATGTCCCGAGCTGCACTCGTGGGCGCTAGTCCTGCTAGCCCTATTGTTCTGCTCTGCCGTGCCGCTTCGGCGGCTTCCCTCTTCTTCACGCAACTGCTGCTGAATGCGATGTCATTTTCCTTGCAATTAAGGCACTTCTCCAGTGTGTGGCCGCACAGTGATCCCTGCTTTCCAGTGCATCCCACCACATCGCACTTGTGGTCGCTTGTCCGGTGATGGCCTGTTTTGACTAGGGATTTGGCCCGGCGGCTTACGGCCCCCTTTGCCCTCGCCTGCCCTAACCAGCCTCCCCTGCCCCCACCGGTCTCGCCTGCCCCCACCAGACTCGCTTGCCCCCATCGGCCTCGCTTGCCCCTGTCAGCCTCACTTGCCCCTGTTGGGCTCGCCTGCCCCCATGGCGAGGAGGACTGCTCGGTACTGTTACCCGGCATTGGGCTCCAGCTTTGGCAGTCGGCATTGGGTTCTCCTTCTCTCTCTTGTATATATAAAGTCCATAGTTTTCCTTCTCTTTGTATCGTCAGACAAGTCATCTTCTTCTGCATCATCTTCTTGTGTCAACAGGTTATGAGCCCAGCCCTGAGCTGAAGTCAACGCCTACTATTAGTATTGCTTACTGCCTCTCCTTTGCCCCTGTTCCAGTGGATCGAGCCGACATCTTAGTAGTGCCTCTCTCATTTTTCAACCTCCGCCCCTCTTTAATTTTTCTTAACCTTTGCCCTCTTGATTGTCTCGCAAACCTCAGCCATGGCGACCACGGCTACAAAACTCAATGTGTGTAACTATGGAAAATGGGCCATAGACGCGAAAGCCCTACTTCGAGCGCAAGGCTTCTGGAAATCCCTATCTGGAGAAATGGGGGTTCCCAGGCCCCCGATTGTAACATCGACAAGCGACGCCTCCTAAACTACTACTCCCGCAGCTCCTGACCCTCGAGATACCGGTTACGACTTCCTGCCGGAATCGACTGACACGTCCTACCTCAATCAGTTCTACCACTTCCTCCGCGATTGGGAACACTGGCATATGAATAATGTCAAGGCATGCGGACAACACACCGCCCTTATGGAATCAACGATCCAGATATGGTACCGAGAAGACACTGAGCCGAAACAACTTTGGGATACGATCAAAGCTGACTTCGAAAAGGTCGTCAAGCTCGACAGCCGATACGAGATGGCGAAGCTGCCGTCATGTCAACTCGAGTCATATCCCTCAGTCACCAAATGGATCACAACCCAGGACAAAAAAATCAATGACCTGGCCGTATGTGACATTAAGATCGAAGACTCTTGGAGCAACTTCTATATCATGTCCAAGCTCCCAAATACCAAAGAATGGTGAATCTTTGCACCCACACTCGAGCTCACTGAGAAGGCGGACACAGTGGCGAGCATTGTCACTCACCTTCTGTCCTTCGAAGCCCGCCTCCGCAGGGCCCGCGGTCTTGCTCCAGATGCCGCATTATTTATAACCAAGCAAGGCCAAGGACGACACTCGAAAGGTGAAAAGGGCAACGATCGGAAGGGCGACGATTGGAAGAGCCAGGACATATGCCATGGATGTGGAGTCAAGGGCCATATCAAGGCGAAGTGCAGGAGTAAGCATAAGTGGGCCTCGTATGAGAAATCTAAAAGTGATGCTAACCTGGCCACATCAACCTCCTTTGCCGAATCTGAGTTGTTCCCCATCTCGGTCATACGTTTGGACTCTACGCCAGACTCTGTGATCACGGTCAATGTCGCATCGGCGAATCGATCTGCCGATTATTGGATTCTTGACACTGGTGCGACAAATCACGTCACCGGCAACCGTCACCTCTTTGAGCCCTTTCACCCCATGGTAATGGGGGAGCACCTGGTCAAGACGGCTAATAACAGCTTTGTCGATGCCGAAGCTTCTGGAACCATTACGTTTTATGTCGACAGGCCAAATGCGATGCCCACTATGATCATCCTGCAACATGTCCTTTATGTGCCAGCCTGTGGCATGGATAACCTCCTCAGTATCATCCAGTTAATGCAAACAGGAGTCAACTTCGATTTCAAACTCGATGGAGCGACGGCGATCCTTGGATCACTCATTGTATATGAAGCACCACTCATCAACAGTCTGTTCGTGGTCAAAGCAACTTCGACTTCAGTCTCGAAAGCCTGGGTAGCAATCGAGGTTCCAACAACCACCACAGCGAGCACCACTCAGAGCTCCATTCCCGAGACCTGCGAGTGCTATTCCAATATTCGGCCCGCGGTTAATGATAAGGATATTCTGGTTTGGCATGCTCGCCTCGGCCACCTCACCTTGCCAACTATCAAACGGCTCCTGAATGAAGTCAGGGGTATCCAATTGCATGCTAAGAGCCCATCGACATGCACTTGTGAAGCATGCATCATGGTCAAGATACTCCGGAAGCCTTTCCAGCCCTTAGAGGATAAGGCAATGACTCGACTTCTTGAGTTGATTCACTCCGATGTCATCAGGCCAATGCAGCCTCAGACCATGTGCGGCTACCGATATATTATTATATTTCCCGACGACGACTCGAGATACACCAAGGTCTACTTTATGAAAGCCAAATCTGAGGCTCCAGCGAAGTGTAAGGAGTATGGGGCGAAAGTGGAGAAGCAGCACCCAATGTCGAAGGTGTGTCGAATTAGAGTTGATGGGGGAGTCGAGTATCCTAGTCGTGAGAAGTTTCTTGAGTACTTGGCCGAGGAAGGCATCATTAGGGAAGTATCAGCCCCATACTCACAGCAGCGGAATGGCAGTTCGGAGAGATGCAATCACACAGTGCTGGACCCGGCGCGGTCTATGCTGAAGCATGCTGGGATGCTGAATAAGCTCTGGGCTGAAGCTGTGTCCACAGCAGTCTACATCAAGAATCGACTACCATCCCGAGCTCTCCCGAATCCCAATTCGACGCCATTCGAAAGATGGGCGCGGAAGAAGCGCGATATCTCCCATCTTCGAACTTTCGACTGCCTAGCATTTGCATAGATCCATGGCGACCTCAGGAAGAAGCTTGATAACCGCGCCTACAAGAGTGTACTCCTCGGCGACTCGGCAGAGATGTCGACACAGTCCTGAGTTATGGATGTCAATTCGGGCCAAGTGTTCATTGCATGAGATGTTAAATTTGATCAGTCTACCCTGTATCACCAGCTACTAAAGACTAAGCCTACAAAGATTGCCTGCGAACCAGCCGAACAGGATAAGGATTCGGAAATTGAAGAGCCTCCCAAAGCCGTGATTCAGTTACTGAAAGCCAAGGTACAGCTTCCAAAAAAAGTTGCGTTGCCTCGTGCAATCAATCCAATTGACGACTCTGATGATGATCTCACACCGCCTCCAGAGAAACCGCCTCCAGAGACACCGCCTCCGAAGCACAGAAGGAGTGGAACAACTGCAGCCATTATCAGCATAGCCATGATGATCGAGCAAAGCCCAAAGACATACCGCGCAGTGTTGGATGCAGAGGACGCTGAGCAGTGGAAGGAAGCTATCGGCAAGGAAATGGCAGCAATGGAAAGTCATGAGGTTTTCACCTTCGTGGAGAAAATCCCAGAAGGTGCTAGTATGAATGGAAGCCATGGGGTTATGGGAAGAAAGTTAATGGCCAATGCGAGAATTGACAAATGGAAAGTTCGACTTGTTGGCCGCGGCGATCTCCAAAAGTCTGGTGACTGCACTGAGATCACCTCGGCAGTCATTGATTCCGCATCGATTCGGCTTGCGCTCAGCCTTGCAGCCGAGCACGATCTTGAGATCGCCATCCTCGACATCCCAACTGCCTTCCACACCTGCCCTTTGCATGAGAGTCTCTATATGAGTCTCCCTGATGGCGAATGGCCCGATCCATATGGCCATACCAGACCCCTCGTCAGGCTGAATAAAACTTTTTGCGGCATCGAGCAAGCGAATCGGGAGTACTATGAAAAAGTCTTTGACTTTTTAATTGACGATATCAATCTCCAAGCCTCAATTGCAGCTCCCGGTCTCTTCTTCGGTGGTAATCTCGAAGCCAATGGCGTCTTCATCCCAGTCTACGTCGACGATATCAATATCATCGACACATCAGTCCTTGTCGCCTCCATTGCATCTCGCCTGTACTATCGATTCAAGGCCGCTGGCCAAGTCCCTTTGTCTGACACCTTCCAATATCTCGGCATGACGGTCACTTGAGATCGCAGTAAACGATCAATTGCCATCGATCAAATTGCCTACATCAACCAAGTTCTTGACCGATTTGAGATGGCTCACTGCCGGAAGCGCTCAACTCCGGTGGCGATCGGCTACAAGCCACATGTCATACAGCCTGAGCTTGGAGAGCAGCCCTTCGACGCTAAAACGCACCAGACAGCTATTGGTTCGATTCTTTATGCCGCTGTGGCGGAAATCCCGGATCAAGAGATTGCGCACTGCAGCTTCCTTAGGAAGCTACGAAAATGGAGGTTTCGTTTCGAGGAGCGTAGGGAGGGAGTAGCCGCAGCGAGATAGTTGATTGGCTAGAACTAAGATTCAAAGCAGAGAAGAAGGAAAGAGATGAGATGATGATTGGTACGTCTGTCTGTCTGAATCGTGGTGTCGGATGCCGTCCAGCGAAGGTTTTTCAACCTTGTCGATGGCGTGAGGCAGAGCCGCGATAACCCTAACCCAGTCACGTACTCACTCAAATGCGTGGCTTTGTAGTGGTGGGAGCCGTTTTGCCACCACACCGCCCTTGGTACTCGCCCAGACCTCACCTATGTAACCTCAGCCTTAGGCAGATATGCCGCCCAGCCCTCGACTCTTCATTGGGAAGCGGTCAAACACCTGCTTCGATATCTACGAGGTACTTCGGACTACAAATTAACGATCTAAGACCCAAGCCTCGGGCATGACTCTCAGTCAATCTTGTGCTATGCCAATGCAGACTTGGGGGGAGAAGCAGACATGAGCGAGTCCACCTCGGGAATCGTCGTCTACGGCCTCGGAACCCTCGTCATTTGGAAGTCGATGAAGCAGAGTGTGGTAGCCCAATCGACAATGGAATCAGAGATGATTGCCACCGCGTACGGCAAAGTGCAGATCGACTGGCTGCGAGACCTCATCTCAGAGATCGGAGTTGGCAGAGGCATCTCCAGGCGTATTCTCAATGACGGCCTAAACTGCGTTACGACTCACAACTCGGGCAACTTCCAATCTGATAGGTGGCACTTACGACTCCGGTACCACTTGATTCATGAAGCTATTGCCAAAGGCGTGGTCGAGATTAAGCACGTGGCAGGTACGGAGATGCTCGCAGACTCTCTCACTAAGGCCCTCAGGGCAGTTAAACTCGGCGAATTTGTGGAGGAGATTGGACTCGGATAGGATCACGGGCAGGACTTTGGGATTTCCTTTGTTTCAGATTGTGTATTTGGATTTGAACTGTTTATTTTGGATTCCGGTTGGATCTCTACTGTATGCTTGGATTTTGTTTGGATTTGGGATTTGGAATTTGGAGGAGGATCTTATACTTTGGTTTGTTTCTTTGGTTTTGTTTTACTTCCTCTGGAAAGCCTTGGGCCAAAGGGGGAGTGTTGACTAGAGATTTGGCCCGGCAGCTTACAGCCCCCATTGGCCTCGCCTGCCCCCACCAGCCTCGCCTGCCCCCACCGGTCTCGCCTGCCCCACCAGCCTCGCTTGCCCCCATCGGCCTCGCATGCCCCTGTCGGCCACGCTTGAACCTGTCGGCCTCGCCTGCCCGCCTGGCGAGGAGGACGGCTCGGTACTGGTACTCGGCATTGGGCTCCCTCTTTGGCAGTTGGCATTGGGTTTTCCTTCTCTCTCTTTTATATATAAAGTCCATAGTTTTCCTTCTCTTTGTATCGTCAGAAAATTCATCTTCTTCTCCATCATCTTCTCGTGTCAACAGCCTGAGCAGTAGCCACATTTGGGCTTCCTGCCGCACTTGTTCTCGATGTGGCCCCATCCGCAGCATAGCTCACACCTGCTGTCAAGTCCTTCGTTCGTGTACGTTTTGACTGGGTCCCACACCCCCGCCCCTTTGATGCCTTTCTTGACTAAGCTCTGTGCCACCTTGCTCCCCTTTACGACGAGAACGACCGACGACGCGGAAATTTCTCCGTTCTGCCACCTCTCCCTGACAGTACGGGGGTTCGCCAGCCACCGTACTTGGGTGGGGATCCCTATACGCTTGTTCGCCGCTTCGAATTCTTCTCGCATCTTCTGCAGGCCTTCCGTGCCCTTCCCTATGTACCGTCTGAGAGGGACTGCACGAATCTTTAGCCTTTCCCAGGACTCATTATCTTCGACGTCTATGACTCCTTTGTCCACTGTCCTCGCTGCGGTGATGATGATGTCATGGTACTGCAGAGCCATCTCCGCTGTCGCATTCGGGTGCGTGATTGCAGTAATCGCGCCCTTGGCATTCCTTTTGGCGTTCATGATCCTAATGTGGGCTGGTGCCTTTTGGTGGAAGAGCGCTCTGTTGATCGCTGACGCGATTTCCTAGTCCATTTAATTGGAGAGCGATATGCTCTCGTCTCTTCTCAGTATCAGGCGTCTCTCTGCCCTGCTTGATCCCGCCGTCGGGGCGGGGCCTGGGCCTGGGCCTGGGCTTGGGCCGATGGGTTCCCTGTGACTCTTGGCTCTGGGTGGGACGGTGTCCCACCGTCTCACGGGTGTGGGTGTGGGTCCTGACTTTGGCTTGGGTACGGGCTGCGGTTTGGGCTGCAGTTTGAGCTGCAGTTTAGGCCTGGGCTTCTGTTGCTGCTGCTGCTGCGGCTGCTGGCGCTGTTTTGGTCCCTCTTCTCGCGTTGTGTCTGCATGTTGGGAGGCCTCCAGCCCCCCACCGTCCATCCTCGCAGTCACTTCTCTTTCTCTCTCTCTCTCCTCCTGGCCTTGTGCTACCCCTTTCATGGTCTTTGCGATCATGTTCGTGATGCCCGCCCCCCACACGAACTTCTCGGATTTGTTGAACTTGTTGTTTGGCCAATCCATGGCCGAGAAACGCACTGACAGAAATTGATCGCTTTGAACAAACTCTCCGCTCCAAGTGCCATACTTCGGGGTTCTCCAACAGTCTAAGGCCGCATTAGCGTGTGCATACATTATCTCGCACATCACTTCTCCGCACCATCAAACAAATTAACGTTAAACAAACAATTCCCTTCTCCCTTCCCTTTAAGCGATTCAGCAGCAACTAGGCCTGCACCCGCCAGTGCGACTAGCATAACTCTCGACATTCCCGCTTATACGCCTGCGCCACACTTTGCAGAACTTCCGATCTCCGATGGCATATTGCCCACTGCCCCTTCCAAATATTATGCAATAAATTAGCACTGCTACCACCACTATTCCCAGTGTCTCTAATTTGTTTTCAAACTTCCAATTCTTCGTGTCCTCCCTGCCTTCGATTTTCTAGCTTTTGAGTTCTTCGTCAACGATGTGTTGTGTCGACAACTGCGCCCCGTTGGTCGCTGCAGGCCGGAGGTGCAGAGAACAGAGAACTCCTTCGGCCAATATGGCGACAATATTAGTAGATAGTCGGACTGTGAGATCGGTCATATTAGAACATCGCTTTACAAGTGTTTATACATTCCAGTCTATGGTAATCCAGTGCTAATATGTTTCGCGGTTCAGGGCTGATATAAAACTTTAGACGCGCCGTGAGACTTAAACAGCTCCCATCCCAAGCAGATTATTCTCGATTCTCTTTTTCCAACTCTGACGCCCATTGGCTGTTAAAGCTGAGGAGCGGATGGTGTGGGGGGTGTTAGGTAGCCATCGTTTAGCAGCACGAACCCGTCCCCCCATAGAAATAAGCGCAGCCTTAGTTGCGGCGGCGTCACCCGAAGACTTTGGTTATCCGGAACCGCGCTTCCGTTCCTCTGGTAGCAGTTAATGCCGCTTGCAAGGAATCTGCAAGAACCCGGAAGTCGCGGCTTATGAACTCATTCCGATTGTTCCCGTGTTGCCACACAGATCTGCCGTAACATTACTGTGACGTCGATACTGCAATTTTTCAATTTTGTGGGTAAGTAAGCGGCATGTTCATGGTTATCGGGAACACACTTGTAATTGTCTCCATTAATCATAGGAATAGATGTGTGGTCAAAGTGGTCGGTGTTCACAGCAATCAGCAATTCAACCTTCATGGTTGCTATCAGGGATAGCTTGTGAGGGTAGGTTTCAGAAGTGTCCTCATTTGGTGATGCTAAATGGTATTGCATCCCGGCAAATCTATGTTATAGCCGAGATTCTCGCTGCACCTACCCAGCGTTGTATGCATTGTTACGACAATTATCGCTAGCAATGAATAAAAGTAGGGTTGTTGCGCATAGTTCACAGATGTTGTCGGTCCCTAGCCATATTTGCGGTTCAACGGGGACTATTCGCTATTTAATTGATAACTTAGGCCAAAGCCCTTTTTTTGACGGATTTCCAGAGCGTATCATTATTAAGTGTCCCCAACCACGTATATCATTTGCTGCTCTCAGAAGGCTGTCTCTATGAAACTGACCTATACGGGCACTGAACTGCGCTGAGCCACACCTCAGACCGGGATCGTCCGGAGTACTGGCCATATTGGCTCAATATTCCGTCCGTAGTTCCCTTGTTCAAAAATACATGCATTGGAGTGTGGGGTAGGATCATGATGTGAATTTTCATCAAGCTGTGCCCACTGCTCTTCGGATATCACAGCGCGTTCTCCACCAAGGATCCTTCACTATCTATCTTATCAAGGTTAGCTTCCGATTTGGAAATCACAAGCAGGGCTCTGATAGCAATCTAAACTGCGGCTTGAGGATATAGACTATTACACTGAGAGGAGGTAGAGGTATGTACATGTCATAATGAAAGATGAGATTGACATTGGAGGTATATTATGATTGCACCACACCTTGGAAGGGAACAAGAAGACTACAACTCGACGTTCTACCACCAGCGTTGCTCTATATACGTTCCCAGCGGTGCACCATGTATTCGAGATTTCAGTAGCTAATGTGTCTAAAATCAGGTGGTTGCCGTAGTGGGGCCCTACACCCTGGTATCATACATTGGGAATATACGATACGCATAACACCGGTAACAAGATGACGGTTGGGGAAGTTCACTGGGGCAAGTGGCAGCTCATGTATATAATATTTCTATTAGAAGATTTTGTTATCTAAGGGGTTTCATTCGATGTTGAGCAATATTGCAGAATACCAGTAAGTATTTCAGTTAGCTTACATTATTTCGTCACTGTTACTTCGGTATTGCGACGTCTGTCATCACCGGATGAACTTTCTACTCTTGTACTCAGGAACAATTAACCTCCTGAGTCCCATTCGTGATAAAATGAACATCTCGACGATATAGTCAGGCGATAAAACTATTGACACAGCTAAGTAACATGCCACTAAAACTCAAGCTTCCGTAACAAAGATGAATTCTGTTACATTTTCTGTACCTACAAATTCAAACAGTAGACTGCAGATAATTGAGGAAATCGTTTCGTGTGTAGTAATATACAGTACTTGCGAGTGTAAGATGGGTATTTGCCAAAAGAGTGGGTGTTAATACTTTTAGACCGGCTAAGATGTGGTACCAGGACTAGCTTGATCAGCACACTCCAACTGAAAGGGTGGTGCTCATATCATACATGAACCTGCAGCAGACCAACCTGTCAATCAACAAAGAACCCAGTCATAAAAGTCCGGGTCAGTTCTCCGGCGCTTACTCAAAAGCAGGTCATACAACTCCTCCAAACTAGCTGCAACATTTTCAATTCCTTGCATTTTCTTTGCCAGACGCAAAGCTCTTGCCATTCCTACCCGGCCTTCCCTCGTAGCCGCATTTATTATCGTGTTATCAAGTCTTGCTCCACTTCGCAATAGTAGCCACGCCAAATCCACGCCCCAAGCGCCCCGCTGACCTCTGTACCCCGACCGGTGAGAGCACAACGCTTTAGCCGCATGATACAACGCCGCATGGCCGTCATTATCCGTCGCATTCACATCCCCCCCCATCTCGATCAACGCTTGCAACGTAGAATACCGATTATATCTCGCGGCCAGGTGCATGGGAGTAGTTCCATTGTTCGCTGCCGCATTTACATCAGCTCCGTGGCGAACCAGAGTCTCCAACGCTTCGTCTTTCCCGCATTCCGCTACACGGTGCACCGCCTGGATCCCGTCGCTAGAAGCGCAATCGACTTTTGCGCCGTTTTGTAGTAACAGAGAAATGAATTCGACGCCTCCATCTTTTGCCGCCAAATCAAGGGCCGTCATATCGCTCCATTTATAGGATCGAGCGCCAATATCCGCAATCGCATCCCGCTCCAGCAATAGCCTTGCTATTCCAACGCGTTGAAGTGATACAGCGATGTGTAAGGGGTCAGCGGAAAACTCAACGCCACGATCTAAAAAGAATTCCACAACATCCCGTTTTCCAAACCTAACGGCCTCAGAAGAAGCACCTCCCCACACTAAATATCCACTGTCACATCGACGGTACGGTGGGATATATTCTAGTAACATATCCAGCATCGGCAGCGGATCGTAGACCGCTATAGTCAGTCTCAAACTCCTCGCTAAGTCCCTCGCTCTGACCGCACTGCCGTGCTCTAGAAGAACATTCAATGCATCTAAATTCCTCGCTTGCACCGCAATATCTAACGCAGTTCGATAATCCAAACCGTGCATCTCCGGCCGCATATCCATACAACATCCATCGATGACCTCGGTTGCAGAGGCGTCAACACCAGCATGTAGAAGTCGGGTCATGAGGGAGGTGTTGTTCACGGAAGCGGCCCAGCGGAGTGCATATGCATTCCTTTCAGCGATGGCAAACTTGAAGAGATGAGGAGCGGCGAGGATAGAGAGGTAGCGGCTGGTTAGAGAAACGAAGTAGAGACTGCGCGCTTGCGAGAGATGGGAAAAGATTAGAGCGTGGAGTTCGGGTGGGAGTGAGAGGAAAGGCGAGCGAGACATGGTATATGCGGCGGAAGATAAAGGTAACGACGCGTTGGCAGTTCGCTTGCGGCTCGGAGCCTGACAGAATGCAGGGCGGTTGCGAAGCGGTGATCGTGGGTGCTGAAGAAGGATCCACTTGTAGTTGAAGTACTCGTAGTGTTTGAAGATGTGCTACGTATACGGCGGTTTTGCTCGAAAAGAAGAGGTGGGGATGGCGGCTAAGGAGTTAAGGGAGCTGATGAGTTGCTGGAGATGTGAAGTGCGGGGTATGCCAAGCGATATTTGTGAGAAGGAAATGTCTCGGCGCATGAGTACCGCTACTTCCAGTGCGAACATTACTCTCGTTGGTTGGATTTTCAGCCAACCAGACTGCTCGGATTCAATCAACTAACAGATTGCTTCATGAAGTTCTATTCACTCGGGCAAATCTTAGCCCATCTCGGTATCGAAAGCTTAATCGGGAAGGCTCTTGTCACCGAGTGAGTGGCGAAGCGACTGCGCCAGGGTATACACAGAAACCTTGGCACGTGTGGCCACGAACTGTCGGGTTAACTATGTACGTGGGATTTGCGGCTTCAACGAATTTAACCAATTACATTGCAACGACAAAAGTCAATCATTCCGACCAATCAGGTCCCGCTACTAACTCTAAGCTTTGTAGTGTACCATAAAGTAAACTTTATGGCATTAGCTATAATTGGTACATGAGCAAGTTAGATACATAACTTCCTCCAAGTTTCCGCGCTAGTTTGTCACAGCCCAGATCAGCCATCTCCAGTCAGCTCCTAGCCAGCTAGAATCAACCGTCTGCACCTAAGTGCCGTCTCCAAGTAGTACCTGTTCCACCCCATTGGCGGATTCACCTTGTCCGCGGATGGGATTGTATTTGGAGTGATCCGTATAGGGGGCACCCGATCCGCCAACCGGATGTTATCATGTAACGTCTTTCAGCCCCACAACTTCTCTCGTTCTTAGTTTATCTCAGGGTTCTTAACGGCCCGGGCGGAGTTTTCTAGATCAATGCTAGGGTCTTAGTTGTACAAAGCCCTGCAGGTATGCGAGGCCAGGATTCCATGCCCTAGTCCTTATACTTGCTCCGAAATTGTAGTCCGGGGTGGGGCGGTGTGTTGCCTGGACGGGATGGACTATTGAGAACTCCAGTTTTTCTAGCACGTGCTCACAAACTCGCACGCGGCTAGCACTTTCTTTCGCCACCATACTGGACACGAGAGAACGACCTTTCCAACGGACAGGAATGGGTTTTTAATCCATGCTTACTCTTGCTAGCTGAACCTTATTCCATTTCATAACACCAATACTATGTTCCAAAAACTGCTACTAAGTAACTGCATAGGCTATAGCTCCCACGATAGCTCCCACAACGGCTACCGCAACGACTGCCGCAACGACTAGCAAAGACGCGAATATCGTTACAACAAAAACTTGAAAAACGTTTCCCTCAAGATCGTTATGATCATTGATGCATTCAGTGACGACTGTTGCCAGACTTCCAAATCCAATAAAAAACGGTATCGCCTGGCCAACATTGGAAATCGTGCTAACTCCGTCAATATGGTTCCATCTAATCATCAGTTCAATTGCCAATATGCAACAAAAACTCCATACCCAAGGAATTATTTTGCCTGCGATTTTGCCTAGGGTCTGTGCAATATCTTCGTAACCTCCGGTGTCGACCAACTCCTCGCGCATCGCAAATAGCCGTAGCATAAGTATGATTTGGAACTGTAAAATGCAAAACACTTTCCCATTGTTCTAAACTAGCCGAGGAAAGTGACACGAGTGAAAAAGAATCCATAGCTAGGGCAAGCTGAATGCGCAAACTGATCAATCCCTTTAAAAAGCATTCCGTTAACACACGACCAATCCAATTAGCAGCAGGTTCAAATCCACTTTCCGCAAACCAGAACCAAATCGAGTATGAACTGATACCAATCTGCGCTAAATAGACCAGAATGTTGACAAGGTACTTCCAGCGATTTTTTTTGCGGTCAGATTCAAAACTCATCGTTTCGTGCGTGCAGAGGGAGAAAGCAATGACAATGACTGCCTCCACAACCTGCAATCCACCATGGGCGACGGTGAGAATTGAAAGTCCTAGTAAAATCGACAATTTAAATAAGCCACTTCCGAAGGTAATGCTCCTCAAGGTTTTAGCTTTATCAAAGTTCCGGCCACAAGCTCCGCCAAAATTTCTAGATAAATGCCGAGACGAATGCCCAGACCGTACATATCACTAATCCTTCGAAACCACAGGGCGACTTGGCCTGTCCTGTACTTTGTGTTAAGGATGATGTCGCTTGCTGACGGTACTCGAGAGTCCGCGCCTTCGTTGACGAAAGGAAACACACGCCGAGGAGTAATAACGTGAACTACCGATGATCCATGTCTTAACGCTGGGAAGTCGCACGAAGTATTTCTGTCTCAATGCGAAGGCACAGTAAGAATCAGTGGCGTGGGAGCTACAAATTTAGATGGTACTTACAAGTTTATGTTTAGGATACTACTCCAACGACAGTCGATGCTGAACGCTCTAAAGGAGATGAACAGAAAGACAATGGTTGAATTTCGGCGTGCGATTGATAATCTTTCGAAAGAGTGAGAGGGGAAAGGTTTTGACACGTGTACACTGTGGTGGGCGTGGAAAGCTCGTCGATTATCGACGTCGAGAGTGAGGGGGAAACCTAAAGGATACGATGTCTACAATACTATACTAGAAATGGCAACCCACGTAACAGCCAAGCAGTCACATGATTCCCGTCAATGATCTGGGGCAAAAGCCCAACATTTCAGTCTACAGAGAGCAGTGCACGTAAGATGAAACCGTTCCAGACGGCAACGCCGTATAACCTAGTCGAACTCATTACAAGTTCTTTCGTAGTACGTTACGTGCTGGTTGCACGCCAATCGGTAATAGCGACCTGTGTTCACGTGGATGCCTGAATCTAGTTAAAAATCCAACGGAGCTTGGAACGAGACGAATAGAAGTAACAGCTTCTGTCCTGTATATACACCAAGAAGCACAGTGCGTTGCTGAAAAGATGTGATTCGGAAGCGCGGTGACACGGCTGTTCGGCAACAACTGTTGTTCTGGCTAGCTACTGTACCAAAAAAGCCCCGTTCATTGATGCCGAGTTAATGCTGTATTAATGTTGAATTCTTTATAAATGTATACATCAGCTGAACTTGTGGGGCATTTCAGGATTTGCAACAACATCAATTGTTTTGAATGCAGGATCAATTTCAGAATAATGTAGCATAGAAGACCACAGCGGATGGTACATTGATGCCACATTGATGGTGGATTGCTGTCATATTCAAAATGATGTGCATTGAGTTAAATAGTAGAGTTATACTACATTACTTCCACATGTATATATTGCGCACATGCTTCCACACGCACGCACATGCCTGCGCATGCCCGATGACTTGCCTCCAGGACCCATACTGGCAGTGGTACCTCTCCAGCAGATTGATGTATGGGAAAAAAATACCTACGGCATGACTTGAACATCTTTCAGTGGTAGTTTATACAACCACTAACCTCTATCCCTTTGCCGGTAACCAGGTTTGGGCCCACAGATGGGCCCGCTTTTAAAATACACATCACACAACCACAATCCAGCCAAATGCCCCCAGAATAAATAAAAATACTCTACATATGGTGAAATTCATAAAAACAACTTTGTTTGGGCGTGAAACACAAAGCCTCATTGCAGTCCTCACACTTTATGCTGGTTTTCATGTCTTCTCCACTACCACCCTGACTTCATCTCCACCTGCAAAGGAAACAATCTACTCTACACTCCGTCCAAAGTGGGGAATGCATTCCTGGTACCTTTCAGCAGAGGGGAAGGAGGGTGTGCTTGGTAACTAGCCAGGTAGGCAGTGTGGGCAAGGCAGATTCTGTGGCGGGAGCTGATCAAGCGACTTTCTGTGAAGCCAGATTGCAGGAGGAACTATTCATTGTTGATGGACTTCCTGCTTGCAGAAGATCATGCACAATGTAAAGGCAGAAGTCAAATTCTTCCACAGTGCGATCTTAATTTGCTGGAAGATTTCGATAGATTATGATGCTATTGATGATACCCAACATGGTAAGCGTCCAGGAGTTTCAGTTGGGGAATTGTATGGAGAAACATGGAAGAAGTGATGGATCTCATGAAAGCGGGTCTTGCCAGAGTGGGCTGCTGGTGGTAATTCATCCTTCGGAAGATAAACACCATCCTTTATCTTGTAGCTCACAGGAGGAACTTCGATAAGACCCATATGAATCTGAATTGCCAGCCAGAGATTAAGCTCCTGGGTAGTAACTGGCTGCCAGGAACACTGCCGCTCCTTCTCTGGCCCAAGAAGTTGCTGCTGGGCACTGGAATTGTTGTTGGCTACAAGCTGTCCCATAATGAGGTTGGTAAAACAGTCTTTGAAGATTTGAATTGGAGTAATGGCTTCCAGTGCAGAGAACAAAATGGGCATTTGGTTCCATACTATTTGAGGGGGGTCAATAGGTTATACAGGGTTAATTGTGGGAAGCTCAAGAAGATCTGTCAGATTTTGAATTAGTTTTTTGAGTGTATTCTTACGCCACTTGGCCGATTGATCAGCTGGGATCAACACAGCTGGCCCAATATATTCCTTGTCTAAGGAGCTATAATTATCATCAAGGTTGAGCATTGCAGGTGGAGCTTCAGTGGTGGGTGAAGACACATCAGGTATAATGACAGGTCAGTGCTGTACCACTGTAGGTGGTGGTGGTGGTTGGTAGGAGGTGCACTTTGGATCAGAGTGATCATCCATGATGTGACACTTGGCACTATGTTTTTTCACATTTTTTGGTGAGGATGGTGGAGATGAGAGAATAAGTGGTGGGGGTAGGAAGTTGACATTAAGATTCCGAGGTCTGAGGACTTCTCTGCTCATGGTTGTTGTGGTGTGGTAGATGGGAAGTGGGAAGGTGGTTGCCACTAGGCTGGAGGATCTTACTCTCACAATCTCCAAAGTACTGCTATTTATATGCAACTCAGCACCACAGAACTTGTCACACTGCCACAAGAATTCATAAATAGAAGCTTCTACTAGTTATCTTTCAATTCATAATATTCTAGGGTGGGGTTTAAGTGGGTGGCTGTGTTGTTATAAGCGACAAGGCGCAGTGCATGCAAAAGTGGACCCTTTTGTGGGCCCACTACCGGTGAAGGGATACTACGTATGTAGTTTGCTGAACGTAACATCATGTTAGGGCTATTTGTAGGGATACTGGTTGATTACTGTCACATTATTGCAACATGAATGTGGAATGCCTGCCACATCTATGCAAATGTTCAATGCTGCTCAATTGACCAATATTATCCATTCAACTAAATACTCAATCATTTACAGTGTCATATTTGCTGGTATCTTCCCTTTTACCAAACGAAATTTTAATGATTGGTAGCACATAGAAACAATGTACGGGGCTCCGCTCAGCAGCGTGGGAACTTCCCGACCTCTGTGACCGGGAGGTACCAGTAGTCCATCACTGCCTGATCACACTTCTCTACAGAAAACAACTCCGATATTTGTACGTGCCTACATCTTCCCGCTTTCCGGTCGATTGCTCGCCTGAATGCTTTCCACTCCCGCTATTCGTTCTGCCACCGTGTGCAATGACGGAAGAGGTGCTCTCGTGCCTGGGTCGCCTTCCCGCACCACCAGCAGAGATCGTTCCCTCGTTTCCCGAATTGCTTGAGATACGTCGCTGTGGGAACATGCCCGCATTTTAGTTGGTAGTATCGTGTGGGGACGGACTTCTTGCTCTTCATCCCAATATGGTTTGTAAGGTGTTGTGTACTAAAGACAGCGGGTACGAGACGCAGTTTATTTTGGGATCCCTGAGCGACAGAGAGTGAGCATCTGTGATTTCATATGTTGTAATAGTCATAGCCAGTCAACATAATTCTAGGGCTGCGCTAATATCAATAAAACGTGACGAACTGTGAAGGGGGTTCATGATGATGTCAACTACCAGATCGCAGTCTAAATGATTGTTTGGCCTACCCTGTTCTTGTAGTTTTGTGGGCTCAAAGCCTCAAACATCCGTCTGTTAGCGAAACTTAATTTTCTCATCGAGCGGATAGCTGGACGTCGACAAGCAGAGGTAGGAAGTGATGCGGCTTGCATGCATGCGGTTCTCAGATTTTCTGGTGGTTGAATTGCGCGGACATCTGCTCTGGTCGTTTTAGCGGATTGGGAGATTGAACCGAAGGTGCCAAATAATTTATATACAATATTGCTATATAGTCATTATATTATCAGCCGCCCCGCCGTCCAAGTATCCTTGAAGCTTGAATCTAACCAGTTCCATAGAAATGCACCATACCCAGGCCAACTAGTTGCTTAACGAACCCTACCTCGCGATTATGTTGTAGATTCGTTACTTCGGACATGGGTGATAGTCAAGACAGTAGCTAGACCAATTGATAATAACCATTCGTGGTAGCCGCCAACCCATGGACGGGCACCACCATCCATGGACTCATGAATAAGACAAGTAAAAATAAATCCGTGCCACTAAAAGGACTATTGAGAGCCAGCAATTTAATTTCTGGTAAAGTTAGCAGAGTAAAATAGCGAAGCAAAGCAAACTGACTTATAAAAGAGATATATAGAAGTGAGGCAAAGCAAATGAAGTTATACAACAAAAGTGATATACAGAAGCAAAGCAATGCTAACGGACTTGTAAAAGAAATATCCTGATTTTATAAGCGAAGCTATTTTTTTAATTTGCATATTTTATTTGTCCCATTTGTGAAACCACCTTGTACATTGATGGTACAGCCCGTCCACGGATGAGGCGATTCCACAAATGGGTCAGAACATACCCGTTGTCAACAGCTACAGAAGGAGCAGATCGGTATTTGGCCTCAAGGGCCCATATGGTACAAGCAACTTGCTGGCGCTATCGGACACACCCGGGGGAGGAATCGTAAACGAATTTAGAAACGGTGGCAATTCAAACGGTAAATGATTAGAACTTGTACAGTACCATACCCGAATGCGTATATTAAATGAATGACAAGACCAAATTATTTTTCACATCATGTTTTTATAGCAACACCTCAACTCATGGGACCCAATCAATGTAGTTAGGACTCCAGAACACTTCAATTAAAAATCATGCGAAATAGCCTACAACTTGTGAAGCTATCTTCGAAGAAAATTTGCGGATAATTGCATGGGATACAAAATTGTGGCTTGGAATTAGCGTGAGTTCTCTACACTTAGAAAATGTCTCCATCAGAACTCTTGATGATATTGTTATGGATAGTTGTTCCCTTCTGGTGATGGCGGTGGGGTGATGGTAGTCGCCGTGTGGCGGTAATCTAACTCACCGCAGCATAACAAATAAAATGATGCTGCATAGTGATGGCAAGCAATAAATTTCAACGAGAGCTAATTCTGTCTAGTGGTGGCAGCAACCGAAGTTACCACACAAGTTAGCTCCCTGTTCGCACATTTCGTTCAAGTGTACCTAGTTCACAGAACCCATACTATCCACGGATGGGTGCTCTATCTACGGACGGGCCCACATCTGCGGAAGCGGTGAATGCGCCAACGGGGTAGAATATACCTCCAAGTGCACACAAATGCCGTCTTCGCATGCGCCTTCAAGTACTCCCGAGCATTGTCTCCAAGTGCACACAAGCACAGTCTTCAAGTGCATCTTCTAGTACACCCAAATACAATATTCAAATGCGCCAGAGCACCGTCTCCAAGTGCACCTCCAAGTGAACCCGGAAGTTGTCTCTAAATACCACCGAGCGACACAAATACGGCTGAGCAGGACGAATGAGTCTGGACCATAAATACAAGTCTGAACGCACAGTTTGTTCCGCTCGAATGTGAACTCAGTTTGCAATATGGAGCCCGACAATTTGAAAATCCCAAGTAGGCCTGTCTTTTTTTGAATCTCGCAGTCATTGTCAGATCTGAAACGTGAAAAGCAGCACACAATTATCCGTATGGGTGGTAAACGACGTTATTTTCAATGGTGAGCGGACTATGTTAGGTCGAAAAAGTGCGATTATTTAAGTAGTGGGACAAAGATTTGGAGTGCGCATAGGTGGTCACTCTTAGGAACATAGGGACTTTTTTGTTCAATTATATTGTACTCACTCGATTTAGAGTATGACAGTGCCTGTTTACTCTTCCCTTCCGAATGACCGGCTAGGTGGGGGAGGCTCCTCCCTTTTTCTATCTTACTATTCCGTTTAGAAAACCGCATGTATTCTCTGAAGGGGTAATTCACTGTAATCAGATGCCTCTTTTGTATGTTCCGCGAAGAAAACAGAATGGGGAGGTATGTAGGCAATACAGCGGAAGACAAACTTGACATTGCAGGAACATTCTGGTAATTGCAATACATCGGTGCCGCTGATGAGAGGATCGCAATGAGTAGCCACAGTGCACGCTATGGAGCTTACAGTGCTGCAAAAAATTTGTCTTTGCAGACTCATCTATGAACCCAGGAACAGACGGAAAACAAAACACCAGAAATCCCTTACAACGGGTCGACCTAGGTGACGGATATACTCGTATCAAGGTACGCACCCAATTAAGTTAGCGTTCCTAATTTGGACGCTCATAATCTGAAACCGGAAGCCAAGTAGGAGTCAGTGAGTTTTTTCAATTTGCATATTTGTTACAGTATACGTAAGCCATTGACTTAATTAGAGGCGTAACTTTTATACAAGTGTACTCTATACGTTATCTTTTCTGAATGTTCCTAATCTACTATCGGAAACTAAGGCGGGCACTAGCTTTAGCCCGCAGGCCGTCGGGACTTAAGCGGGCACTATACTTAGCCTGGGCTTGGCACGGTACTTGGCTCACCGAGCATTGCGGGCTTGGTACGGGACCTGATTCTCCGTGTGCTTCAGGTTTCGTACGGTACCTATTTCTCCGAGAGCCACGGGCCTGAGTGGTGCTTCGTTTTAGGTATGATATCTTTTCTTGTTGATGTCTATCCTATACTTGCTTTGTACTACCGTACCCACTCGGGTATAAGGTATGCTCCCGATTTGGGTAGCGGCAAATTACTTACCGCATACGGTAATAAATCGGAAATTAAAGGTCTCACAAAGGATTTCACACTTACCTATCTCGGTAGGTTTCATACCGTATACGACGCGCAAACCCAATAGGGAGCGTACCTTATATCCGAGTGGGTACGGTAGTACATACGATAGACAACTCAATCATCTTTCTTCTCTTCTCTTCTTTGATTGGTCTCAACAATTCTCGTAAATTTGTGAAGGCTGTCGCCAACATTTGCCGCATGAGAAGGTATTTATATTCACTAAATTTATCCGAAAGGGTAATTATTATGTCAATTTCCAGCTGCCAAGGTCCAAAATTAAGGCGGCTGGTTGACTGCATATTACCCATTAAGGATCATTTTATTACCATTTAGCTACACCTCTCTACCCCGCTTCTACTTATATCGATCAATGCCCACCTAACCTTTCATTCATCAATCCTAGCATATTACTTCCCCCAAACTTGCCGTATACGAAACCATTTTCTCGTACCAATTCACTGTAAGTATCCTAACAGCCAGTGGAGAATCCCCTAACACACATTAGCCACCATTCTGTTCAACTCTGAGCTGCCAGCGCAATCAAAATGCCAAAGCAACGTCGCCCAAAAATTTCCGCAAACACAATGTCCCGGTCGCCATTTCTTTCACTCCCTACCGAAATCCATAACTTAATCTTTTCCTACCTCAAAAAAGCCCGCAAACTCTATGCTCTTTCACGAACTTGCCGATATTTCTCCGTTCTCGCCGCTCCATATCTCTTCAAGCTCGCAGTCAAAAAGAAGAACGCATATGTACTCCGTTGGGCTGCCTCTATCAATAACGCTACACTCATGCAACGACTCCTTCATGGTGTTGATGTCTCTGCGACAGAATCCCTTGACTATTTCGGTGAAAAACGAGCTGGTAGCCGGGAGTTCAAAACAGCGCTAGAGATTTCGCTTGAAGCAGGCCATATAGATGCTCTGAAAGTTCTTCTGGATCACGGAGGCGCAGTCAGAGTTCAGCTTCCGATTATCCTAAGGACAAGTAGTTTACTAGAGAGTCCGACAACCAGGTGTGATATACCGATGCTAGAAATGTTACTTGAATACGTCCCGCTGGACCAACGAAATGATGGGGGTTATTTGGTATGGGGCTCTGTTGTCTCTGGCATGGTGGAGTCTGGCAAAACGCAAATCGTGGGGTTTTTTTTGGACCTGGGATGGGAGTTTGACGCTTCAACCTCTTTGCACGATGCTGCGAGCGGGGGACATACCGGAGTGGCTAGCCTATTGCTAGAAAGAGGTGTTATCGAGGATATCGATGCGCGAACTAAGAGGTGGGATGGCATGTCGGCGTTGGATTTGGCGGCTAAGGCCGGGAAAATTGACTTGATTGAGCTGCTGATGGACAAGGGGGCCAAGCTGGATACTTCTGAAGATGGGATTACACCGGCACACATTGCGGCGGAATACGGTTGCGATGATGCTTTAGAGTTCTTAGTGCACAGAGGAGTAGATGTGAATGCGGCATCCGACGAAGGAACTACTCCCATTCACATTGCAACTCTGCATTATCACTATTCTACACTAGAATTATTGATTCGTATGGGAGGAGATGTTAATGCAAGAGATAGCAAAGGTCATGCGGCGCTGTATCATGCAGCTAAAGCAGATGACTTTTATGGACAATTTTATGATTCACCGGGATCCCCAGATATAGCGCGCACATATGGTGTTAATTTAGCGTGGTTGCTTTTACGGAACGGAGCAGCACTGGACCAACAGGATAACAATGGATGGACGGCAATGGATGCAGCAGTTTGGGGAGGACGGATTGGAATGGCTCGGGTTTTACTTATGGCACGCAAGTTGGAGGGGATTGAAAATTTTGCAAGTAGTTTAGAAGAGTTGTATGAGTCTCTTGAAAAAGCTCACAGAGGCGATGATGTTCCATATATATAGATAGCTGACCTGGCACGAGCTGACTGTAAGCGGGGCTGATGGCAAGGCACAATGAACACAACTCACTTGCATATATCACTTTGTGTGATGATTGATTGTCTATGTATCGTGTGTCTTTATGCTCATATATTTACAAGAGTCTCTCAATGCGTCATATATGCGCTCTAAGCTGGTCATTACCAGCTGAATCCCATCAGCGTAAATGTGTACCTTCGCCTCAGCTGCCGTTCGCCCATATCTGCAAGTCCAGTGAAATCTGCCGTCCCGTCCGTCCCACGGCAGGACGGAAACAGTGCCGACGTTTTGAGGCAGGGCGGGAACGGACGGAATGGACGGCAGGGAACGCCATGTTACCGTCCCTGGTCGTCCCCAGTCGTCCCCGACAGTCTCCAGCAGATATCCAGTGATGATGAAATACAGAAGTAGTAAACCGAGTTGAATAATACCAAACTTCAAATTTACCGACATTATGTACTGCAAACTCTATCCATTACCATTGGTTCACTCATCTTTAGTCATATAGAACACCTAAATGCCTAATACCGCTGAGGACGGCGATGTCAACGGTTCGATGATGAACCAGTTCGGACCGGCGGTTCGCGGTGCTGTTCGAACCGGTTCAGGTCGGTGAACTGCACCGTTTGAACCGGTTCACATTAGTGGACTAATACTTGAGTTTTCACTGGCCACTAACAACTAGGGTCTGGAGATCCCGCGGCAATTATGGAGCGGCGAGTGGCGTGTGACAGGCGGTGAGTGGGTAACATATGAGCCTACTGTTCACTTCCCCCGCGAAACGAATGTCTAGAGATCCCGCGGAATATAACGATGTTGGTATGTCTGCGCTTTAGATGCTCTATATACAACTAGTAGTACTAGTGGCTGTGTGAACCATCATTGAACCGGTTCGAACCGGTTCTATTATACTCCCGAACCTGCAATTCAGGTTCGAACCGGTTCACCTGTCGAACCGCACCGCTGGAACTGGTTCACCCTCCGAACCGGGACTTGTTTGAACCGTTGATATCACTGCCGAGGACTAGTCGACTGTGGATGCCGGTCGGGGACCAACGATATTGGCCGAGGACGGTGAACCATCCCCGGTGGTCCCCGGCCGTCATGCCGTTCTCGTCGAGTAAGGACAGGACGGACGGCCCTGGCGCGGTCCCGTCCGTTCTGGTAAAAATTCGGACGGCGCACCGTCCCCGGCCATCCGACGGGGCGGTTGACATCGCTGTGCAAGTCCTGCGGAAGTTCTAAGTATACATAAAACATATATCCCGAGTCTATCTCTTTCTCTCTCCTCCTTACCTAAGTCTATGCCAGGAATCCGAATGGTCCGGGGCGGATTATAGTCTTTCAGGGCCCGACACCATGGTCCCATCTCAGGCACCATTTCTGTTGACTAGGTCATCTGGGGCTGCATTTCTACTCCCTTTAGGCCCTGTATAGTTACTTATAAAAAACTAGCGCTTAGTAAGAGTAGGCATCTGGTGGTGATTCCGATCATGGGCCCCACAAGTAACCATACTTCTATCGGTGAGTTTATGGCTAGCCGTATTTTTACTTGCGAGTATCTGCATTAGTAGTCTATCAGCCATAGAACCTGAGGGAGGTCCTTAGAAGTTAAAACTCGCCATAGTGCTAGTGGATGGCTTGAAAACGAATCATATTATAAAATAATATGATTTCCGCCGTTTTTTTTGTTTTGTTTTAATCATACTGTATTCACTCTATTCAGAGTATGACAGCCCCTTAATCCCCCCTGATTTCCGCCGTTTCCCACAGTCTACTTCTACATAATATAAAGATTACTGTGCCCTGTAGGTATATAATCCTAGAAAACTTTGCCCTGATCCTAAATAATGTAGAATCCTCTGTCTGGAAAACCATAGGCTTGTAACCTGTTACAATATAAAGCAGAGAATGTGTTCATAGACTATGGTAGACAGAAGAGAGACGGAGAAAGACTCGGCATATGTACAAAGAACCTCGGGTATCTTCGGGTATCTTCGGGAATGCCAGTGCAACCCCGTGCCACTCGCCATATACACTCCGACAATCAACATTGCGTTTAGTATTTCTAAGCGGCCCGGCTTCCATTTGAAACACCTATACCGTAAAAAGCCTGGTGGCGGCGAGGCCAAGCTTCATGCAGGCTGGCCGCGCCGGGCCGCTAAGAGCATTGATGAGTGTGCTAATTGTCAAGTTCGTAGCTGTTGCGATGACCATTCACTAGGCTTTGCATTATTAGTTGGTCGGTTCAGTGCAACACCCTTGTCGCAGTAAACACTATGATTGTGTATGCCATGGTTCCATGTCCCACGCATTAGTCGCAGATCAGTAAGCAGCTGTCAGTTTCCGATTGCGGAAATCGTGAGCACGTCTCTAGTGGTAATCTACCGATTGAGATAATTACATCGAGAGCTGGGGGAGATATATATCTATTAGAATAATAGAGGGGGGGTATCCCTATAGTTCATCAGGTCTAGTGGCAATGCCACGGTAAATAGTGATTACAGTTGTAGTGTGTAGTGGCATTTGTAGTGGTAGTAGTAGTACTACTCCTCGAGAGATCTTATTGAGCCATGATACCGAATATAATAGGCCAATTAATGAGGTCACCTGATTTACACAATAAAATTGTGTAAATCATACGAAACTTTTGTGTGATTCACACAATGTTATTTAAATCCCACTACTTCTACCGCTCCGGCTGGCTGTTGGGGGGAAGGGGATATTTAGACCAGATAGTTGTGCAACACTGTCACTATGAATGTCACGTTTATCATCCGTACCATCACCACCACCATCACCACCATCATCACCACCATCATCACCATCACCATCATCCACAGCACAACCCCTTACGCCGACACATCGCATGTACCACAATTTTAAAGGAAAATCCGTCTAATGTTTGTCATCAATATTGTAAGGGGAAAATGTGAACGACCCGAGACTGTATCTCGCGGAACTAAGCCATCCCGCTGCTTTGAAAACATCAACACCGAAATTCAATCTCACGATAGTTTCATACACCTCTGCCTGCGATATCACTCGATCATCGTGTAATTTACACGCTGCATTGAATATCACTCACATTAGAGTGAAATTTACCCGCTGCATAGATTATCACTCACATCACGGTGTGTTTTACATTTGACAGATGAACGTGAGCCGGATGTTGGTAGAGCCCTAAGGTTCGTGACTGCTCATTTAGACTTATCACTTTACACTTCCCTACCCATCTTGGACCATTAGACCTGTACCTAGACATTCTTCGCACTATAGTCAATGCACACGGTTCTCCTTATATCGTAACGGTACACACTATCTGTCGTGGCAGAGCGCTGGCGGCATTGCCACTACTACCAGATCCATGACCCATGACCCATGACCCCACGATTGATGTCATGGGATCATGGTGTGAATTAAACAAAATGTAAAGTACATTTACACTACATTATCTATTTTACACCATATCTCACATCATGATAGTTTACATTATACCACGCCCCACCAAAAAGGGGTATGCTGTGTGTGGGTGTGATGCGTCTGGGGTGGCAATAAATTCCACGTTCTGGCATTGGCGGTGCTTAATATCCATTCCCAGTGGTGGACTATCTACCCGAGATTGCAGTTTCAGAAGTTCAGCCAAGTTAGATAATTGTGGTGGTGGAGCTCTGATAACGTATTCGAGGAAGCATAACATACTCAGGACACCTGTAACGCTGTCAAACCCCGTGGAGGCTATTGAAGAAATGGACTGAGGTGAGTGGCTGCACACATATTCGATAATTTTGCTAGGAGGCAGTGTTATCTAAGGGAGTTCATCCAAAGCTGATTTCTTTGCCTGCATTTAACATCTTGCAAATTGGTAGTATTTATGTCAAAGTCACTTCGGTAGCGCAACGTCCATGTTTTCCCCGCAAACGTCAGGTATTCTTTCTACTCTAGTTATAACGGAGAGGGTTGGTGGGCAAACAGACGCCTCGATGTGTAGTGAAATATGCGGTACCGAACGAAGCAAGGCTACATAGATCAGCACACTCCAACTGAAATGGGGAGTAGTCATACCATATATGAAACCGTGATGTTTCCAATCAAGTATCTGATTAAAACCATTCATCGTCCCGGTCCATTTCGTTAAGATTTTCGTACAACTCCTCCAAACTATCTGCAACATTCTCAATACCTCCAGCAGTGCTAGCCATACTCAACGTTTTTGCCATTCCAATCCAGCCTCCCCGAACAGCCGCATCCTTTGCCGTCAATCCACTGAGGTCCCGTTGATCAACCACCGCTCCGTTCCGCAAAAGTAACCATGCCAAATCAACGCCATATGTGTACGCATCATCTCCTTCGGATCTCGGTATATGCAATGCGGGAGATGCCCTAGCTGCATGATACAGCGCTGCATGGTGGTCATTATCTGGTACATTCACATCCCCTCCCATCTCAATCAACGCTTCCAGCGTGGAATATTGATTATACCGTGCGGCCTCGTGGATAGGAGTAGTTCCATCGTTTGATGGCGCATTCACGTCAACTCCGTTCTGGACCAAGAACTTCACAGCATCAACTCCACCCGATTCCGCCGCGTAATGCACTGGCTTGATTCCTTCTTCAGAAGTACAATCCACTTCGGCGCCATTCTCCAATACCAGCTCCATAAGATGTACTTGTCCGAACTTAGCTGCTAAATCCATGGCCGTCATGTGGTTCCACCACGCGGATCGACCTCCAATATCCTCAATAACACCCCTCTCCAGCAACAGCTTAGCAATGTCAAGATGTCCTTCGCTTGCAGCCTGGTGTAACGGATCGGAAACCCCAAATCCACGGCCTAAAAAGAATTCCACGGTTTCGACTTTGCCAGACCCAATCGCCACTGAGATAACATGATCCCATGCCAAATAGCCTCTCTCATCTAGTTGGCCCGAAGGGATGTATTCTAGTAACAATTCGAGCATCGGCAAATCACCCCTAACCACAGGAGCCAGTAGCATACCACCCTTCAGAAGCTGACCTCTGACTGTATCTCCATGATCCCAAAGAACCCTCAGAGCCTCCATATGCCCCGCCTCCAGCGTAATCTCCAAGGCAGTTTTGTACTTCAAGCCACCCGGCTTACGCCGCCCAAAACCACCTTCGTCACGGATTTCCGTCGCAGAGACATCGACACCGGCGCGTAGAAGTCTTGTCATGAGTTCGACGTTGTTGACGGAGGCGGCCCAGCGAAGCGCATATGAGTGTTTCGCTTTGACGGCGGAGTTGAAAAGATACGGCGCGACGAGAGTGCAGAGGTATCGGCAGGTTCGGGAAACAGCGTGGAGGTTGTACGTTTCGGAGAGGTGGGAAAGAATCAGGTTGTGGAGTTCGGTAGGTAGTGAAAGAAACGATGACCGGGATGTCGACATTGTATTTGCGGTAGGGGATGCCGCGACGGAGAATATCGGGCGACTTTGCGTTCGATGCTAGCGGCTTAGTTGCGATATGGAGGGGAGAACCGTGTGTGTGTGTGGACTTAAGGCACAGAGAGAAGAGAGGAGAAAGACTCACGATATATACAAGAGATCTGTGTGCCTGGTGCCTAACCATTAGCCCCGCTTACAGTCAGCTCGTGTCAGATCTATATATATACAGCATCGGTATTGGACAGAAGTAGTAGTGATCATGGGTGCTAAAAGAATGTTACACTGGTAGTTGAAATACTCACTATGGTATTGCCAGAATGTGTACCCGTATACAGCGACTTTGGTCGAAAGAATATGATGGGGCTAATGCTAACTAGGGGGCTACGGAATTTGTTTTTGAAACAGTAGGGAAGTGCGAGATATGCCAAGCGATATTTGCGCAATTGAAATGTCTCGGCGCGGCGCATGTGTACCCCTTGCCTCAATTCTGCATTTGTATAGCCACCTTCCTAACACGGCAGCAGCTTCAAGTTTGGTCTCTAGGAACTGATCAGGTGATAATGAGTGTTTCGTCGCCATGCGCACTCGACGCTGTAGCTGCTTGTTCTCCTCTTGGTGGATAAGATATAGCACCGACGAATGTTGCGACATGACAGGGAGAACCGCGTGTATAGACTACGATACAGAGAAAAAAGAGAAGGTTTGATATATATACAAGGGAGTGGCGAGAGTTGCGCAACCTTTTGCCACTCTTTACCATCTGATATGTAGCAAAAGTAGATTGGTTCGAGCAACAAACTCCAACTGATTAGGAGGTGGGGGCGGGTGCTCAAACCATACATATGAGCTTGTGATGTTTCTGACCTAGTAACTGATGAGTTAATTAAGCCAGCCATCGTCCCGTTCCATATTTACAAGACAATTATACAAATCCTCCAAAGTATCCGCAACACTTTCAATCCCCCCCATCGTGCGAGCCATAAGCAAAGTTCGTGCCAACCCAATCCTACCACTCCGCACAGCCGCATCCATTGCCGTCCATCCAATACAATCCTTATTCTCAAGTTCTGCTCCATTCCGCAAAAGTAACCACGCCAAATCAACGCCTCGTGAACCCGCAACATTGTATCGCAGTGTGCGAAACGGTTGTTCCAAGTCAAATGCTTTAGCAGTATAATATAGAGCTGCATGTCCATCATTATCTATGGCGTTCACATCCCCTCCCATCGCGATCAGCGCTTCTAGCGCGGAATAGTTGTTTTCGCAGGTAGCAAGGTGGATAGGCGTAAGTCCATTGTCCGATTTTGCATCCACATCCGCTCCCTTCTGAACCAAGCACACCACTGCATCAGCTTCACCGCATTCGGCAGCATGATGAATTGGCTGCATCTTATCTTCAGCAACGCAATCTACTTCAGCGCCGTAATCTAATAATAGTTCAATCATATTAACATTTCCGTACTTGGCCGCCAAATCCATTGGCGTCATGTCGTTCCACTTTTCCGATCGAGCACTGATATCAAGCTGTTTGACTCCTTCAACCAATATTCTTGCTACTTCGGGGCGTCCTCTGTGTGCAGCATCATGTAAAGGATCTGGAAATGGTAACCCTTGGTCCAAAAAAAATTGCACTGTTTCGACATTGCCGGCCGAAACCGCGACAGAGGCCATCCAGTCCCATACCAAAAGCCCTCCGTTAAGTCGTTGCTGGTCTCTTGGGATGTGTTCCAGTAGCATTTCCAGCATCCGTAAATGGCCTCTGGTCGCCGGACTCCGTAGGTAATCATCCTCCGGAAGCTGAGCTGTGACGGTACTACTATGGTCTAGAAGAAACTTGAGAGCCTCCGTATGCCCCGTTTCTAACGCGATCTGTAACGCAGTTTGGTCTATGAAATCAGTTCCTAGTTTTAACAAAGAGACTCGTCCCCAGAGGGACTAAATACCTAGGCAATTATCAATCGCAGAGACATTGACGCCGGCATGTAGAAGTCGTGTCATGAGCTCAGAGTTGTTGACGGAGGTGGCCCAGCGGAGTGCGATTGAATTTTTCGATTTGACTGCCGAGATGAAGAGATATGGAGCGACGAGAACAGAGAGGTATCGGCAGGTTTGAGAAACGGCATGGAGACTGCTGGCTTTGGTGAGATGGGAAAGAATCAGGTTGTGGAGTTCGGTAGGGAGTGAAAGAAATGATGATTGGGACATTTGCAGCGGAAAATATCGGCTAACGTTGCTTTGACTGTTACGGGCACAGCTAGCAACTTGCTACTGAATAGAATAGGCGGCTGTGTGGTAGTGATCGGTCGGTTAGGAAGGTTCAAGGGTTGTTAGGATACTCGTGGTGAATCGGTGCAAGGAAATCTGCTCGGATGCGGCAAATTCAGTTGAAAGGATGAGCAGTAGCTGACAACTAGCAGATTCAGCAACGTTGACGAATCTATGAAGAAACGGGGTAGAGAGGGGTATTTGAATGTTAAGCTATGTTGACGCAGGGATGCGAGCGCATGGAGGCTGAAGCTAAAATAAATTACTTGAGTGTTATCTTTTAGTACTTTTCGGGTAAATTTAGAGCATTTTCATATTTGAAGTATTGAGTAAGCTTTTAGCCTAAAATATTAGTACCCAAAATGCGAACAACCCTTTAGTACTGCATTATTACCATATGTCGTAATTAATTGACTCGGCTCCATCCCTTCTGTAGCCAATGCAAGCAAAAATTGAAAATTTCGTATAGTTATAAACAAAAAAAAGATTGGTGAAGAAAACTGTCTAGATAGAGGGACTCAAAACATCCCAGGTATTGGGGTCCCCAACTAGAGTATGTCATATTTGATGCACTGCTCTTTTCTCGTGCCCAGCCTCCTGCGGCTCAGTCGCAAGTTCCATTGGCACGAGAAAAAAAAGGGCCAATTTCGCCCTTGTGGGACATGTGTGTGAGCAGGTGTGTACTAGCTGTAGATGCGCGAGGGCGATAGTCGCAATAGAGCCCATAAATCTCATGATGCTCGGTATCCCTGGTCTCGTACCTACTACGAATCCTACGTACCCGTATATTTGACAACTAGGTTACACACACATATATGAAAAAGGATGACATAGAAAGTATTGGTTTGTAAACTGGAAAGTGGGTTTTCAATATCCCACATCCCAATACTTTTCATTCTCACTTTCTTGTGGTTGGTAGAGGCATGATTTTTAAGAGAATATGTTCTTCCGGCAGTATCGGCAAAGTTAGACTTTGTCTAGTTCACCAAAAGGATTAAATACCGTGCGGAACATATATATTCCGTTCCTGTATGGCCATATATATAATCTACTAAATAAACGACGCGAGTATCCGAGATATGGTCGTGCACGTGCATCGCTACAACTCGGAGGGCGATTTTCGGCATTCATCTTCACGAAAGTCTGAAATCAGTTGATATCTCAGAGTAAACTTTGAAAGCGGCGCTATAATTCTAGATTTCCTGCTGGTAACTTTCTGGATTTTCGGCGCTCAAGTCAGGCATCCTTCTCTTGTGCCCAGTGTAGTGGCGAATAAATTCCGCTAACCTCTGGAATAAACCTTTCCCGAAAATGGGAGGTTAAGTTTATAATTAATCCTGAGCCCTAATCCAACATTCCCGATTCCCGAAACCCGAAACACAACCTGAACAGTGGCCCGAAGAAACCCGCAGCAGAAAATGTGCTCTAGGGAGCATGTACAAGGTATCTTTTCTATAGTGAATATATGCTCAGTAATGTGGCTTGCCGCTCTCTAATCAACCCGACAAGGTAGTTTCTCATGCTCATGATCAGAATCGAGCGAGAAGCTATCGGGAAAATGGTTCGTGATTCGGGATTTGAAGTATGGTACTGGGACTTGTAACGGGGAGGGTTAATTCCAGAGGCTAGCAGCGTGGGAGTTTACGAGCACGTGACTAGTCAACCTGGGAACGAGAGAACAGGCATCCCTATAGTCTGTCCCGTCCAACCGAGGCCATGCCTCAGACTGGACACAGTTTGCGGGGCTCAAAATTTTAGGACTGGACGGACCAGGGCGCTCCATGACAAGACTACACAACTGCGGAGAGCTACAGTCTATCAATTGCCCCCAGATATACTGCAGCTGAAGATTTCTTCCCGGATTTGGTTACTGTATTCATGCAGGGTGGAATTTATTTATCCCGGAACTCTCATTCCCGAGCCGGATGTACAAATATCCGACCCTGGTAAACCCTAGTAAAGACTATATCTGACCTTAGTCAAGACTATAGTCCTCCCGGACCGTTGGGAATCCCTGCTTAAGGCTGCAGATCGGCATTAGGTTCACCAGCCTGGAAAACTATATGTAGATTTTAGGTTTATTGACTTTGGTAAACTCTAGTATTTCTGGCGGCGGATCTGGCTATACTTTGACTCATTTTCACTGGAAGCTTTTGGTACACATGAAGGCTTGGCCGCTTGGGTGCACAGGAAGCTCTTGGAGTATGCTCCACGCCGATTCAATTGTCCCATTTATCGATCTATCTATCGAAGGCGACTATGGGCTCAACGAAAGCATGCTGGATGCGGTACTCAAGTGCACTTGGAGACAAGAGTTGGCTGCGGTACTCGATTAGAAACGTAAGCTAGCTATGGTATAAGTGCGCTGGAGACAGGAGCTGGCTACGCTGGTCAAGTGCACTTGGAGATGGGAACTAGCTACAGTACTCAGCTGCATTTAGAGATCGGAGTGTCTCCACGTAGTCCTTGTGTACTATTGAACGCTTATTACTGGCTGTATGAAGCGCCTGAACAGGCGATCTAACAATCACTGGCATTCTAAAAGTATGTCCAAAAGCAACAAGAATCATGTTTAAAACATTCGAGATTACTCTCTCACTTCGTAGGGGATGACATGCAAGATAGCGAGTGGGGGGTGCCAAGACATGCCAAAACACGTAATGAAATTATGCGAATGTACCCACGTTAGGCAAATAATGACTACGGCTCCAGTGCAAGGAAAAGGTGCAAAGCAATTTGGAGATGAAATAGAGGCCTTCTTTGTGGGCGTATGACCGTGCTAATGGTGTTGGTTGGAGATGCAGCCAGAGGCAGCACTTTGTAGGCGCATTTATACAATGCAACCCAAAAATGAGTGACGATGCACTTTCTAGCCGTGGAATTCATAATCACTAGTCGATATTCAGTGTTCACCATTGCAAAATATTTTCTTTTGCTCGAAGTTCAATTTTGTGACATCAGGTGGCTTAAGACTAATAATTTAACCGCTTCATACAGTGTCTTTGTTCAATGTTCTAGTCAGTTCACGGACAATGTCAGTCCACAGAGTAACCAGTAAGTTCACGGAGTCCCACCTTCCGTGAATGACAGTCAGATCAGCGCTCTGTGAACTGACCAGTGCTAGTTGTGGTCAATCAAGAGCAACAATTACTTCGATCACAGATTTATGTATGCATGAAAATATTCACAATTCATTGCTCTTTCAACTTTGGGTCTCCAATGTACCATATCTTTAATATTAGTAGAACGGTTGTGGAAAAACATTGATTTTCAGCTTTTTTGGGTGTTTTTTTAGAGCCACTCAATCAGTAATAAAGATATTCTAAATCGAAAAACGGGAGGTGAAAGAGCTATGAATTATGCATATTTCATGTATACATCACTTTGTGATTGGACAAATACTTGTAGACTTAATTGGATTGACTTTGTTATATTTATCTGTGCAGCTGAGCAGAGAAATGTCAAACTTTTTTCCCACCGATTCTCCCTATGATCGGCTGTATCCCTCAACGAAGTGACCGGTCAGTTCACGGAGCCCAGTTACACTGCGGGTTGACGCTGACATCCTCCGTGAACTGACTAGAACATTCCAGTTGCCGGTAACCACCACCACTGCCCCACAATTTAGGTGGTCTTTGTATCAAATTTACTATGTATTAGTGTTTAGCCCGCGTAATCTGATTATTTATTTTCAATATTGGGATATAAAATTTTTGGTGGGTGCGAGATGAGGTTTTGGCACTTAGACACCTATAGGCTGTCGCTCCTTGAGAGTTCAGAGGCTTTCCAAAATTCGCGCGATCTTTCAAAGCTGTGGCGAGTTTTGCAATGTGCACCGATTCCTCCCCAGCCAGCATCACTCTACGTTGGGAAACTTTCAAGCGCTGCGAACGAGTATGTTTCGAAAGTCGTAGTTTCTTTTCCGTGCTTTGCCAGGAGCAATGAACTGGAGGATATAGATTCTGAACGCGTACATTATTACGTCAAACATACTTCACCTATTAAAAGAAGTTTGAATACGCCATTGAAAAGCCGTATCATCAGAGGTTCTCTGGACAGGGAGTGTCAACACTAAGGCGGCTCCGCAGAGTGTTCAATTCAAGGCAAAACAACGAGGCACTCAAACCACATGAAGCAATAATAGATATAAAGCATTTGCCCTACATTTACAAATTAGTTCTTTACTCTCGAGATGCAACTCCTTCATAGCGTTCGTTCTTTGGTTCCCAGTTGATCACACTCTTTAAGCGTTATGCAGATTGTCTCCCAGACCTCTCTCATGTAGCTATCGTTACAGCGTTGTGGAACCTCCACTATGACAAAATGCAACAATTGTGCAAAAAAATTGAGCAATCGGGCCTGTGGGAGATATTACAGATATTTATTACACAATAAGCAACATCTTGATACCCAGTAACATATGACATTCTTTGTGGCTCCACCACGATGGAAAAGACCCGTCTGTCTGTGGTCGCGCATGCATTCGATTGCTTTGCCAGAGAGCACTGTTAGTTAAGGGATTTCAACCGAAATTTCTTTGTCTGTATTTGACAATCATATTGCAATTTTCTAATACTACAGTTATGCGAAAATCGGTTATGCGACATCTGTTATCACCAATAATGCCCGGTATTTCTACTCCAGTACTAACTGAGAGTCCACATCTTGATATCTCCTATTGCTGGTGAGCAAACGAGTGTCTCAATGGGTGGTGTAAGATGTAGTACCAAACGAAGCAAGGCTAACTAGTTCAGCTCACTCTAACTGAAACGGAGGGGGGGATACTCATACCATGCACGAGCCTGAGATTTTTCCGATCACACAACTGGTGAACCAAACCATCTATAGTCTCGATCCATATTGTCGAAATGGTCATACAACCCCTCCAAATTATCCGCAATATATTCAATGCCCTCCATCTTGCGAGCCATAAGCAACGTCCTCGCCATTCCAATCCTACCTCCCTGCACAGCCACATCCATTGCCGTCCATCCATTCTGGTCCTGTTGATCAAGTATCGCTCCGTTCTTCAGGAGCAACCATGCTAAATCAATGCCGTATGTACGTACTTCATAAGGTGAGGATGTCAGTAAATTATATGGTTCGTGAAATTCAGTTGCTCTCGCCGCATGATACAACGCTGCACGGCCCTGATAATCAGTAGTGTTCACATCCCCTCCCATATCGATCAGCACTTCCAGCGTGGAATATTGATAGTACCGGGCTGCAAGGTGGATGGGCGTGGTTCCATCGATAGATGGCGCATTCACATCTGCTCCATTTTGGGCCAAGAACTTCACAGCATCGTCTCCACCGGACTCCGCCGCGCGATGGACTGGCTGAATCCCTTCGTCAGAAGTGCAATCTATTTCAGCGCCATTGCCCAATAACAGCTCCATCAGATGAACATGCCCTTCCTGAGCCGCCAAATCCATTGGCGTCATATCGTCCCACCCAAGGGATCGACCTCCGATATCCTCAATAACACCCCATTCCAGCAACAGCCTGGCAATTTCAATGTGACCTTCGCTTGCAGCCTGGTGTAAGGGATCGAAAAACTCAAACCCACGGTCCAGAAAGAATTCCACGGTTTCGACTTTGCCAGACCGAATCGCTTCCGTGACAGCATCGTCACATGCATCGTCCCATACCAATGTACCATTGTCAGATCGTTGGTCGGAAAGGATGTATTCCACTAATATTTCGAGCATCGGTAAATCACCTCTAGACACCGGAGCTAGTAGTAAACTACCCTCCAGAAGCTGAGATCTAACTGCACCTCCGTGATCCAATAGAATTTTTAGAGCATCCGTATGCCCCACTTCCAGCGTAATTTGCAACGCAGTTTTGTACTTCAAGCCACGTGGCTCCTCCAGCCTATAGTGAGAGTATCCATTGCCGATTTCTCTCCCAGTGACATCGACACCAGCTCTTAGAAGTCGTGTCATCAGTTCGGTGTTGTTGACGGAGGTAGCCCAGCGGAGTGCATAGGAGTCTTTCGCGTTGACAGCGGAGTTGAAGAGATATGGAGCAACGAGAATGGAGAGATATCGGCAGGTCTGAGAAACGGCGTAGAGACTACGCGCTTGGGTGAGATGGGAAAGAATTATGTTGTGGAGTTCCGTAGGGAGTGAAAGAAATGATGGCCAGGACATTGTATTGGCAGCGGCGGATGTTGCGGCGGAGAGTATTGGGCGACGTGGCGTTCAAGTTTGCGACGATGCTAACGGCTCGGTACGGACAGAACCGTTGCTGTGTAGTTGTAATCGGGTGTTCTAAAGAAGGCTCTACTGGTATTGAAATATTCGCAGTGTTATATTGGCGGAAGGTGTACTCGTATACGGCGATATTGGTTGACAGACTGTGTTCCGGTTGACGACTGCGGTTAAGAAGAGTTGGTGGGTTGATGGGGTGATGGGGTGATGAGGGGGTAGACAGCGGTATTTGAATACTAAGAGATCGAATGCAGGGATGTGAGTGCGTGGAGGCTGAACAATAATTAACGTTTCGGGTAAATTTAGTGCATTTGCATACCTTGACGATTCCTGCAGTCCCTTGCACACTGAGTCCTCAAAGCACGCGAAATGGTAATCAATTGCCCAAAAGAGTTGAGTTAGCTTTTATTGAAAACATTTAGTCTGACAAATATTATTAAAACTCTTTTTATCACTACTTTATTACCATATATGGTAATCAGTTAGCCCGGCAATTCAAAATCCATCCCCTCCATATATACACCAGTAAAACAGAACACGGTAGAGTTAAAAAGATTTGGTGGAGAAGATTGCACCCGAGAAAATGATGTCGTATTCTTATTGCATCACTGCGATGCAGTCAGCGCTAGGCAGCTCCGGATGATATTCTGCTGCCTTCAATTAGTGTGAACCACGGGATGAAAACAGGACGGTAATCCCATCCAAAAACCGTCCGCGCAAGTGCCAAGACGGGGATTTCTCGCGATCCGGCGACATCACGTATGCGGACGGGATTCTCCCCGCTGCTCTACTACCGCTCAAAAATCACAAAAACGGCCACCGAGTAAGGACGGCTGCTGTAAACTAAGATTGGACACGCAGGGTGCTGCTTTAACACAAAATGGCATGGCATCCTGCCTAATACCACGCAAGATTTTGCGATTTTCTCATCCGAAATCTTGTCGCAGGATGGGATAATGGGATAATGGACCTGAAAACCGTCCCGTTACCATCCCGTAGTTCTCACTACATGCAATAAGGCACCCAGAACGGTCACCAATAGAAATATAATTACACCATTTAGTCACCTGTCTGAAGCTATAAAACTGGCCTAGAATATGAGACTCCAAACATCCCAGGCATTGCCAACCACAGCTATCTCACGTTGGATGCACTGCCTATGTTCACAATTCACAATTATTTACCAGCTGGTTAGTTGGCTAGCTCACGAGCATATATCTAGACCAATTGGGGTTAAGTTATTTTTACAGATTTTGGAATTTTTGATTTTCCGGCTGTGCAACTTAGCTGAAACCACCGCTGCCAACTATGGAAGTGCGTTTATCCTGTTGGGTGGTCCATACTGCTGCCAGTGTGCATAATTCAATATGTTGGATGGGTTATATTGCAATTGCCGATTCGGAGTCTACTTAATTACTACCCGCTGGATGTGTTAACGTATCTGTATCATGGAAACACATCTTTCTTACCGGTAGGGATGTGTCTTGCGAAAATTAGTTGTTTTGAGACTACTCAGTAGTACATATGCAGTCAATTCATATCTAAGACCTGTCGGACGATCATTACAGTTTTTCTGGTCCTGTTCCGTTTGACTTTACAAGTACCGTCACAATTTATTAACTTGGTGCTCCCAACTCTATGTTGAAGTGACTCTGTCTTGGTTCGGAGGCTGGGATCCAACTTGTTCCTCTGAAAGCTATCATTGCTGACAACCATCCTTCTCTCCGGTGATGCGTTATGGTGGTGAAGTTGTTGTGTGTCTGCTCGATCCTATAACTGTACATATACCAACAACCTATTTGCTGTAATCATAGCTATGAAAGGGAATCATTCCTAGCTAGTACCCAGAGCTATATTTTAAGGTATCAATTGTGATTTAAGTTTTCAATTGAGCCAAAGAATTAAAGGGTGCAGGTAATGGCAGTAACTGTCTTGGAAGGATAGAGACACGGATAGTTGGATAGCCCGGAAGCGTCCTATGATTATCTGGTGCTTTTGTGCGTTTTCTCATTTGTTTTGGGTGTAGATATTTCATGAGTTGACCATGAGAAAATGAAGTAAAGCCCTAACCCTTCCCGCCATAACGGTAGTAAGGGCCACTTACCATACTAAAGTTTCTATACAGAGTCCAGAATCAGGAAAGTATGGCTTAAATATCTAAACAGTTTCGTTAGCCATGTAGCGCTCCTCCTTACCGGAATCAAATCGTTCCCATTACCCTTTGGTTCTGAAGAGTAGTGGACTAGTGGACTTGCTCTTCCCCCCAGCACGTGCTTTCTATTCTTTCACATACAAACATTTGCAGCACAAGAAATGGCACGAAGCAAAAACCTAAACGAAACGAAACAGTAAACGAAGCATAAACAATGGTGCCGCCTCGGGGGAGCGGAGGCCACCGTTGCGGCCTCCGCTCCACCTGGACTCTGCCATTCGGGGCCGGAAGCCCTTCACTGGGTGTAGAGTCAAAAACATGCAGAACTAGCAACAGTATATGCAGAGGTGAGGGTGGGCGGGTTGATGCTGAAGACGCTGCTTGCCTAACCACTGCCGCTCCGCTCCTCTTATATCCCCCCTTCCCTCGCTCTGGCTTCCTCCGCTCCCTCCCAAGCTCTGGCTCAAGCTTAATCTCCGGCTCAAGCTCACGCTCAAGCTCACGCCCCAGTTCAAGGATTCGGCCACCCTCCTCCGCCCGCCTTAGTGGGCCCAGATGCTCGCCTCCACCGAAAAGCTCGCCTCCACTAGCCGTCGGTCAAGTCCCGCCCGCCAATTCGCTTTTACTAGCCCCTAGTCAAGCTGAACCATATTTCAAACTCCATCCGGGTGCGAGTGAGGTGTTTACGTGCGTACCATTGACCCTTATGCACCTAGTGTCAGTTAATTTCGGAAGCTATTGCTCGAAATTTGGAGATACTGCAAAGTGTGGGTGCTTCTGGTAGATCTGGTTTTTTTCTGCTTACCACAACTACAAGTCACTTATTCCCCGTATGGAACCGCAATCAAGTTTCTAAATATTCTTACTTCCACCTAAGTACTATATCCACTATATCAATCCCTAATTGGATTAACACCATCGCACAGTTGAACATAACCCATCGAGAATCAACTTCAGGGATGCGAGCGCTGAGTCCATCCAGTGGATCAATCCACATCACTGCGTCCACAGCGTCAATGGCTGAGGACAGTTAACCCCAGTCTTACTACCGCTATTTAATGAAGGTAAGAGTTCCATCCTTCTAGTCTACACGGTGGTAGAATACTTCTAGCGCTGAAAATTTTGTTGGATTTAGTATGAGAACAATTGAACCGACAGGGCTACAGGATGAGCCTAGGCCCACGAAAGCGACTCTCAATGGGTATTACATTCACTACTAAACTATTACGCGTACCCATCGAAACCCGTACAGAAGAAACAAAAGGAAACTAGAACCAGATGTCAGGGAGTATTTTTAAGGTTTCTGTCCGGTGCAATGCAGAATTCGGAGTCGGTATATGAATAATATCATGGTAAGACACCTCATGCATACAGCCCAGGCGCCTTATTAGGGCCGTGGGCAGGCCCAGCGCCCACACCTAACAAGCTGCTAGCGGGGCACCTTGCAAATCCCGTAATTTTTCAAAATTGCAAATTGCTCAACAACCACACAATGGAGAGAATATCAGAGTCAGTAGTATAATAGACAACTCCAAGGCCAACATGTCAATCCAAAAATCAAGTCAAGCAGACTAATTTTGAGTAAGAAAATGTGAGTGAGAGTCCATGAAGCTGGCGGATTTTTGCCCACATTCTAACCCCCCCTGTTTCATCACCAATCGTAAAAGGAATTCACTGGTATTACTATCAGAGCATATATGGTATATTAGTTGTCAGTTAATATCAGTCTTGGCAGATTTGGGCAGGTGGTTATTGAGATAGGTACTATTTCTGAGTTGCTGAAGTGCAAGACCCTCTGTAGTCCCATAACTCAGGTAACTTTGCCCACGTGACATTTTATTGTCCTTAAAAACTGCCAAGCAGCACCCAAGTAGTCTTGTAGCATGCCAAAGAGACTCAGGGGGCAAAGACAATGAATTCCAACCCCAGTGGTGGAGAAATCATTTGGGGTAGGTAGCCCTCTTTCTCCACCGGCAAAAATGACCTTACGAGACGCGTAACTCATAGAGAAGCTGTTTGGTAATCCATAGCATATTTGACGCGTGGCACTATGAGGCCCTATGGACCTGCAAGTTGACTAGATTACTATGATACGCATGTGATTATGAGCGCTTGATACTATACATCATACTGCATTCAATAAAACTGCCAAATGCACTGTATTGCACACTTCCAAGTACGCTCTGCACTACACTCCTGATTGCACTCGATTGTACACTCCCAGCCTGCTTGACTTACGCTCCCAAGTAAGCTCTCAAGATGCTCCCAAGAACACTCCGAGTACGCTTCCAAGTACACCTCTGAGTACATTCCGAAGTACACCTCTGAGTACGTTCTCAAGTACACTGCCGGGCATGCTCCCAAGGACACTCCCACTCGCACTCGATGGCACACACCCAGCCTGCTCGACTGTACGCTCCCAAGTAAGCTCTCAAGACGCTCTCAAGCACACTCCCGAGCACGCTCTCAAGGACGCTCCCAGTTGCACTCGATAGCACACTCCCAGCCTGCTTGACTGTACACTTTTGAGTAAGCTCTCAAGATACTCTCAAGGACACTCCCGAGCACACTCTCAGGTACACTCCCAATTGCATTTGATGACACACTCCCAGCCTGCTTGCTTATACGATCCCAAGTACGCTCTCAAGACACTCCCAAGTACACTCCGAGTACGCTCCCATGTACACCTCCGAGTCGCTCTCAAGTGCGCTCCCAATTGCAGTCGATGGTACACTCGCAGCCTACTTGGCTCTACGCTCCCAAGTACACTCTCAAGAGGGAAGACACTTCCAATCTCACTCGACTATTGCTCCCACGTATACTCCTGCTTGCTCGTTTCAGAGACTTGCTGCGTTGTAGGCACCGGGGAGGTGGGAGGCTGGTGGTGTATGGCGGGCGGCGGGCGGCGGTGTGGTGAAACGGCGGCGCTTGAAGGCAGAGAGCCCATCATCAACACTCCGCCGCACCTCTCGCGGCATTCCAAAGGGAATTCGTGAGAAAGAGCGGTTCTGGCTCGAGGAGCATAGCAAGAGGGTGAGAAGATGTGATACTACCCGGCCGTGAGGATCCACGAAATCTCGGAAAGAGCGAGTGAGACCAAAAGATGGGAAAGATAGATTGTGTAATTCGTTGTATGATAAGATGATATGAGATGAGATCGATCTACCCCGGGGTCTCCCGAATATACTCCCCGTCGCTAGAGCCTTCTACTAGCCAAAGCTGCCACAGACCTAGAGCCTTCTATTAGCCAAAACTTCCACAAACTCAGAGTTTTCCATCGGCCAAAGCTTCCCGTAGAAAACTCTACTCCTTCCGAATATGCTCCTACATGCTCGATCCAGAGACTTGTTGAGTTGCAGACGCCAGGCACCGGGAGGCGTGAGGCAGGCAGGTGGCGTGTGGCGAGCAGTGTTTGGTGGGTGGCGTGTGGCATGAGGCAGGTGGCGGGTAGCGGGTGGTGGGCGGCCGAAATCATGACGTCGGTCTATATCACAGTCTGAATCTTATCTTTAGCGCACCCACCGAGACGAAATCTCACGATGCCTCACGACCATGGTGTTGACAATTGCAGCCTTAGATTCTGTAGGAATGGTAGGCAATTGGATCTTGGGGAGAGCAGATCTCCGACTCAGATTTTCCAGCGGAATCTGCTGCTTGCTTCCCACGGATTGTGGGCGTATGTGTGCGCATTTGGGCCGGGGCTGATGGTGATGATGGCGATGGTGATGATGGCGATGGTGATGGTGTCGGTGATGGTGATCACAGTACCAGAAGCACTTAGACAAGTAGGTTGGCTATGTAAACGTTAGCATCAAAGCTTGTACAGACTTAGATCCTTCTATTAGCCAAAGCTTCCACAGACTTAGAGCCTTCCATTAGCCAAAGCTTCCAGACTTAGAGTCTTCCATTAGCCAAAGCTTCCACGGACTTAGAGGCTTCTATTAGCCAAAGCTTCCACAAACTCAGAGTTTGCCATCGGCCAAAGGCTTCCAGTGGAGGAGAACTCTACTCCTCCCGAAGCGCGGCTCTCTCAAGCAGGCTCTCAAGCAGGCTCTCAAGTAGGCTCTAGAGCAGGCTTTCAATCGCCAGCGTGCTCTCGCAGCGATAGTGTGTACAGTACCGGTATAACAGCAGGCAGTAAAGACAAGTATAGGTCCATCTCTGGCCGGCAGCCATATATAGTTCCATAGGCCCACGCGCACATCTCTATGAATCGACTATAGATGACTATAGGCTGCGCGTTGCGCAGGGGTCCACAGGAAGCTTGCTATGAGCTGCGCGTAGCGCAGCCTATAGTCGATTTGCACTTTTGCCGATGACTCCTTATTCTCCCTTTGCAGTCAACCCATATGTCCACCAATCCTTGGTCAAATTCAAAGCTCTTTGGCACAGAGTAGCTATACCATATACAGATGAATTCTGCATTATCATTGGCTTGGTACTGATACTGGTTGTAAACTGCTCGGTCTCTATATTTGAGTCATATGCTGTCACTCATCACAGATGTACCTTACATGTTGAAATACTGTGTTTTCTAGAAGCTTGATTCTATCTAAGAGAGCCACAAGGCCATATATATATATGGTACGAGCACGTACGTACTGATCTAAATGTAGAGACGGCTGAGCTCCGTCAGCCCGTA